>Ga0131853_10018242_pt1 | contig 12768 bp, 8 predicted proteins | sample TergutLab28metaG_FD_92764 | JGI IMG/M metagenome (GOLD analysis project Ga0131853, IMG submission 92764) | Labiotermes labralis P1 segment gut microbial communities from Petit-Saut dam, French Guiana - Lab288 P1 (version 2) (version 2) | ecosystem: Host-associated > Arthropoda: Insects >...
AGTTGCCACTACATGCTTCTCATGTAGCCCTCCCGACTTAAATTTAGTAGTAACCAATTTCATATTTTGTATACATGTAAAATAACCACTGCCACCGGGTAACAACCCAATTGCAGTAAATAATTTCATATTTTGTATACGTACAATTGCGGTAAATAAATATTATTATTATTTATTATAAATATACAAATATACTTAATAAAATACAATATATTGGTTAATATATTTATTGTAAGAATGTGCACGGCTTGAGTAACTTAACAGTCACTATTAGTCCATGACACTGACTTTCGAAACGTGTACATTCCAATTAAAGTGCTAACATTGTTTATACTTCAGTCAGATTCATGCTAACACCAAGTAACGTAGACCGTAATACTCATTTTTAAATACCGTATTACTTCGAATTTAAGGTAAAACCCTTTTTGCGTTTTTCCGAACTCAAAGTTAGGTTGCGTCTTAAATTCGAGGTGTTATTTTCTGTCTTCGGACATCTCGAAGAGGCCGTTTTCCTCGAAAAATCAGTGGCCTTTACAAAATAGTAATGAATTTTACGTACGGTGAAATGTATTTGCTTGCATAAATTGTCGGCATTTAAATTCTTTAATAAGCTGAATAATAAATTGAAACATATTTACTTCTTTCTAATTATCATCCAATTTTTTCCTGAAAATCTGTTTTTAAAGTTGGGGCGCGTCTTAATTTATAAGGCCCCTTAAATTTGGATGCAATACAGTATTTGTGACCGGACATTAATATTTGTGACCGGACATTAATATTTGTGACCGGACATTAATACCCATGCCGTTAGCTGATATACAGAGTGGCGTAAAAGTTTTAAATGGTTGGATTTTCAAACTGAATGCTATATAATAATATCCACGTAGTTACGTGATGTACAGGGTGATTTAAAAGTACATACATAGTATTAAGTGGCCGAATCTCATAAACAGAATGCTATATTGCACAAATTATACAGCCCTTGTAATAACACCATGTCAGATTTCAACATAGGGTTCACCATTTTGCATGCACTTCGGCAATTAGGAAAACACGGAATCGACATTTTTCCTTAAGAAGTCAAAATGAACAGGGGCAGTGTTATCACGAATTTATTGTTAATTTCAATAGGTGTTCTCGGTCTTAATTATTGAACTTCGTCTATGGCCCAACCCCACAAAATGAAATCGCTTGGAGTAAGGTAAGGGACTTCGCGAAGGCTATTCTGATGTTCTTCGACGCCCAATCCACCCACCCAAAAAAAAAAAAAAGATCTTGAAGCCACGCACCAACAGGGGCCGCAGAATGTGATGATGTCACATCTTGCATGAAGTGCGATTCTTCGTAAGGTTCCCGCAGATAAACAATAAAAAACATGAAATCTCCAAGTTTATTGAAGATTTTATATATCTACTTTACAGTACCCCTGTAGAATACTGCGACCTAATTTGAACTGTAACTAAACAGACACACCTATGGCCACACCAACCAACCAACCATATCTGACCTTGACTCGAGTTGTGCATGAAGGTGTATAAAATATTTGAAAATTAAAGGATTTTTGGGAAGTTGAAAGAAACGAAACATACATTTTTATGTGTATGAGTTTTTATTATATTGCTTTGGTGTATGCTGTGTCCAGACTTTTCGGAAGTCAAAGTTAATTAAATCGCAGAGCAATCCGCAAACTTCTGCTATTTGTTTGAGGTCCTTCAGCACTAGAAGTTCTGTCACTGATGTCTGTGGCAAACAGAGCTACATTCTGTCCCCTTCGACCGGACCTCACAATATATCATGTAGCATATCCTCATTTTCCATTCGCCCGGGAAGGGAAAAACCTTTCAAATATTAACGTCCTATCCCATGCACTAGGCGTATGGAACGAAAGGTGATTAAGAATGCTTTCGTGCTCAGCTGAGAGATCGGATTCATATGAATATTTTTTTTTCGAAACCCGATTTGTGTGAATGGCTACATAGAAGACTGGGATGATTGTAGAAATTTTTTTATTTTTTTTGGGGGGGGGGGCATTATAAAGCTCATAGTTACGACACATTTATTAATATTTAGAGTCTATCTTAACTTCTGCGAGTATTGGGAATAAATTTTTATTTTAAATTTATATTTAGTCCGTACTTGAATTCATGCTATCTCATTATAGCAAATTTGTGAAGAAGATTGGCTGCCCTTTTACTGCCGAACAAATACTGTAGTTCTCACGCACAAGACACGAAGCAATATATGTCCCTCGAGTTTTTAAAATATTTTCGATCCTGTTCTAGGCAGTGTGACTTATCAAATGCGGCACGACCGGGCGACAGTGCCTTGTGGCTGCAGTATGTTACGTTAAATTATTTCGCCATGTTAATAAGTTTTGTGTTGGCAGTGGGGTAGAGCATTTCCACATTACTCTATTCCGTGTAGTTAAGGGCAAGAGGTTCTGGGCGCATTCGCAAAATTGCCAAAAACGACTGCCAGCTTCGTGATGTCTGTATGTCTCTCCATCCGCATGGAACAACTCGGCTCCCATTGGATGGATTTTAATGAAATTTTACATTTCAGTGTTTTCCGAAAATCTGACAAGAAAATTCAAGTGTCATTAAAATCTGCACAAATAACAGGTATTTCACACGAAGCCGCTTTTACATTTGTGATAATATCTTGCTGATTTCTTCTTAAGATGAGAAATGTTTCAGACAAAACCTGTAGAGAAAAATCAAAACACATATTATCTTCAAATTATGTGGAAAAATACAATAATACTGGACATTTCACAGATAAAAGAATAAGGCGCATGCCTTTTACAGGCTGGATAACTAAAGCTAGAGACACACACTCAGAATATGTAATATATTGCTCTTCCGCAACAACAGTGTTTACACAGACGCATCCTCGTTGTTACGTCATACGCACATTGCCTGTGTTGTTCTGTTTAATTTCTCAAGTGTTTTATCAGTGATTGATTCGAAGATTAAAGTCTTCCGAGTTGTTACGCCGTGTGACTGGAAATAGTTACCGAAATTTCGAAGAAACATAGTACCTCCATCTACACGGCCAAACATCTCTAAGGGAGTAGCAGAGCCCAAAACTTACGGGGACGCTATTTAGCAACGTTAGTGACATGTAATAGACACGGCATTAGATGAAAGTCGTTAGTAATACCCCTGTGAGAGCCTTAAATGTCTCAGGGGTGTATTCATTGTAGGAACAGACACGTTACGTTGGATATCGGGCATTGAGCTACGGGCCTAATTGACATGAATTACGTTTTAGGAAATGATTTGGCCTAAGTCTTCGGATAAAAGAAATACAGTCAAACCTGTCGTAAAAAAATCTGGATTCAACGTAAACGTAAATTTAGCCGTAAACTTTTTCAGTTCGCATATTTGTCCATAAATTGTTCGTTCTGTTTGTTATGCTTCAGTCGATTTAAGGTTTTGTTATCCGTTTTATTTTTGTTTCATTGTTATACATGTTTTGCTTTCTATTTTTGGCGTTCTTTGTTCTGTATTTTTTCTCCTTACCTATATTACTGTTATTTGCCTTTTGTGTACAATGTAAGAACCACTACCACCGGGTGGAAACCCAATTGCGGTAAATAAATATTTTGTCGTATCGTATAGTTCCATGGGTCCAGACTTCTAATGTCTGTATTAAACGGAACCTGCTTGCAGGTTTACATCATGTCGACCCCTTGCTCTTCCGTTCGCAGGTTTCACTGTACATGAGTCAAATTTTTCGGTTCGTTAGAGTGACGCACTTTCAGTCCGGGGTCACCGTAATGGGCCCAAGTGAACAGATTTTATAATAGTCGTTTTGACTGATGACGTACGTAGGCCAGCTACCCAAAAATCTTGTTTCCTATATATTTCTATAGTATATTCTAGACCTCGAGTTCTGCAGATGTTTAAATGTTGTGATCGGCCTGTAATGTGCAGCTAAAATACCGGGTGCTGATAAGTATTTAGCCCGATCAGGAAGAAAACAAGCTCGAAAGCATGACAGGGATGCGCGCGATTTCAACAACACAGAGATGCAAGCTGTCATCAAGTTTTTTTTTCCTGCAAGACAAGGCGCCGAAGGAAATTCACGCCATTCTGACAGAAACATTAGCTTGTTTCCTTCCTGGTCGGGCTAAGAACTTATCAGTACCCCTGTATGTTACATAGATGATATAGAAAAATGATTCCTGTCAAACAGAAGAATCACACTGGAAGTTAACGTCATGTACCTAATGAGACCTCTTACATAATGTGATCTTGCAACTTGGAAGCCAGCAACAACCTCTTCTGTGATGTAATTACACTGGAGACGCAGGTGTAGACTGTGGAAATTGCTTTGCGGATATCAATGAAGTTATAAAGACGTATGGTATTACAGAGAGATTGCTAATAGTAATTTCATTATTGATAGTTGGCGTCGGTAACTCATTCGCGGTGTCGGTACACGTAAAAGCAAGTCGCTTTGACTTCATCACTAGGATCCGAATAACCCATTCAACTTTAAACAGAAAGTAGGCTGTGGCGCTTGCAACTAATTGGGAGTTTACTGCTCCAAAGTCACTTCAAACGCTGCTGTTTTCTTGCAGAAACCTGCGTCGAAAGACCATCTATTATTTTCTTATTTCACAGTGTGAAGTGTAAAATTTTGATGTACCTCTAGTAGTGTATTTTCCATATGTGTCGTAGACTGTTTCAGTGTATATTGATGGTTCATTACTGCAGCTGCAAATGAATATAAAGAATATCAGTTAATTTAGATAAGCCAATACGATATTACGAATTAAAAAATTCAGTGTGGGCTTGAATTCAGCGTATCATTTTGGACGAGATGTTACGATAGCAATAACTTGTCTTGTTTTTCGAGGTACTGAGAATACTCATATCCTTTTATTACAGTGGTTTTGGTCCTTAGAGAGGAAACGATGTTCACTGTGAATAGCTTTGTTAATTGTCGTTTTTATGGCTCGACAGCCTCTAGTGGGCCAGAGCCTCCTCATTATCGAAGCTTCACGTTCACACTAAGACACACCACACTCGGTAGGACTCCTCTGGACGAGTTATCAGTCCGACGCAGAGACGCCTTTCTGACAACACACAACACTCACGAGGGAAAGATATTCATGCTTCCAGCGGGATTCGAACCCACAACACCAGCAAGCGAGCGGCCGCATACCCACGTCTTACACATTGCGGCGACTGCGATCGGTGGCCTTGTTAACTGTGTAACTCAGGCTGAAGTTACATTTTAGTCGATATTTTTCAACAAGTTGAAACTTCAATTATGAACTCTGCCTGACATCGTAATTAATACTGAAGTATGTCAATTGTGTATAAAATTGTAGTCAACATGCAATGAGTTACATTATTGAAAACTTTAGAAATCAGTAAACAGATGAAACTATGTCATGTCGTCTGTGAACTTCTCCTTCGTCAACACGGGTCGACTGACAACCCTAACGGAAGGACCTCGCTTAGCGGAATCGAACCGACATTCTCTAATGTCACTACTGGAGACAGCGCCGTGTTCAGTTCGACGTTCCTGAATGCCACTACTGGGAAAGGTGTCGTGTTAGTTCGGCGCTCACGGATTAGATTGAACGCCGAAGTACATTGTGGCCACTGGTAACAATGTCGGGCTCAGTACGACAGCCAAGAGCATGAAGAATGGACTTAAATTGGCCGTAACGTTTTGTCACTTGTCAAAATAATGGTTTTAAAATTAGGTTTTTTTGGGTCGAGCTTCGTTTCTGTTACAACGTCGTGGCCTGAATCTACTGCACATGAATTAAGTCTGGAATGTTGCAAAAAATATAAATTGTTAAAAAAATGTTTAATTTTATCAGAATTTTTAGTTTCCTTACAGTTTCATGCACATTAGTTGCAACTTTTCGTTTTGAAAAAAGTCATATTCAGTAGTGTTTTTTTTTCTAGAGGCGTTTTGTCCGTGATGCTTATTAACCACTTGGCATTACTAATTTCAGAAGGATTGTTTAGGCACTTTTCTCTCCGCGTAGTAAACATTCCCGTTTCACAGTATTTCTTTCCTTATCACACAAATGTTATTGAATTTGCAGTGTATACATTATCCTTTTCAATATTAATTATTTTGCTCTGTTTTTATATTGCCACGTGGAATTTTTGACAATGGGGCAACTTGTTCCATATCACTAGCAAGTGAAAGAACTTTACCTACCGTCTTAAGAACACATACACCACACTATATACACAGGAAGTTCACCTGAGGAAGAAAGCAGCAAATTTCGAAACGTCTTGTGTGTATTCTGTGGTGTATGTGTTTATAAGACAATGGAAAAGCTCTTTTACTTTAGAGTGATCTGTGTCATATGCCGAGTTACATTTTTAGATACAATCTAGATTGCGTTTTCATGTTTTCCTTACATTGGCACCTGGTTCTTTTCCAACATCTATTTGTTCGACAAATTCTGAACGCATTTCTACCAAGCTTGCTGTAAATTCCTTCAGCCTAATACTTTTTATATTAATTGCATCTTGTTGAGATCCTTTATTGGCTAAGACAGTGTTTATCAACAAGGATTCCTCAAGAAGTCTTGGAGTAAATAAATACATTCTGAAATAAAGAAAAGACTGAAAAATTGCTTCAGTTTATTTTTCTTGTAATGTTAAGTTATTTACGTGCATCAGCCCATTACAAGTAAATTTTTTGACATTAAACTATCGATAATTTATTTGCGTTTCCTACTGTCGACTTTCGTCGCCTGTAAACTTTTCAATACGTAGAACGTCTACGGGATATTGATATTATTTTAGGAGTTCCTCCATGGTGAGAAAGTTTGGAAACACTGGCTTTAGCAGTTGCTTCCATTCGTTTGTTTGTACATCTTTCGATCTTCCTTTTATTACTGTTCGCACTTCCTTCTCAATCTGTTTCTCAAATGTGTAGAATAGGAAGAGAATTTCTTACATATGAGGATAACAGTACAGCAACAAATGGCAAAATTTCATTGTGCATCTCCTATAATGAAGCAAAGCCTTCCTACAGGGATTTATTGCGATCAGAAAACTTGCTCTGAAAGGTTTTACCTTTAGAGACGGGATACTGAAAGCACCCGTGTTCATGAGCTTAGGAAATCATCTTCCTCGAATGATCTTTATTTTGTTACTTTCTAAAGTCATCTCCCTTCCATAAGCCCACATCCGTCTCCTTTTCAGGCTGTGTTCCTGTACAACGTATTACGTCCTCTTTTATGTGACCTTTCTTTGTTTCCTTAACATCCCTGCGGAGATCCTTCTACTGTTGCTACAATTTTTAAACTATCACAGAATTGTTTTAATCTTCTTTCATGTTTCAAGTCCACAGGTTTCTGCAGCAACTTGTGGACTTGCGGCTTAACTCGTATTATCCATCTATCGTTTTCATCTTCAAGAACGTCTTGGATTTTTCTTCTGTTCATAGAACATCCCTGCCATCTTTACAATGTACCTATTCCTTAACAAGGGAGAATTTGAAACAAAGATGAAAACCAATCTTAAGGCACTTCCTTGAGTTGAGAGGGGAGTAGATATATATATATATATTTTTTTTTGTGGTGCTGCGGCCCAACGCGGGCCATGGCCTTCTCATTCTTGAGGTTTCTAGATCACACACAACGACGCACCACAGTCGGTAGGACTCCTCTGGACGCGTGATCAGTGCGTCGCAGAGACCTCTACCTGACAACACACAACACTCACAACAGACCAAACATCCATGCCCCCGGTGGGATTCGAACCCACGATCTCAGCAGGCGAGCAGCCGTAGACCTACGCCTTAGACCGCGCGGCCACTTGGCCCGGCATTATACATATATATATATATATATATATGGATACAAATTAGATTATATAGTTCGGTAGTCTAATTGGAATCTTTGCCAGCTGAGTTAAAGTATGCGAGTAAATCACGTGAAAGATGCAAGAGAAATACACAAAAGAAAAAGATGAAACTAAGAAATTGATTCTGACGTGCAAGGAATTCAGATTATTCCGTACGCCACAACAAATTTTAAGGTCTGTGTTCCGTTATTTTATTAAATTGTGGAGTAATACTGATAACACTTGATTTTCGTCTAATAAAATTTTTCTCCTTTTCAGGTGTATTTAATTTTCCTGGCATCCAATAGTGCTGCAGAATTCTTCACCACTGGTTCTATCCAGGTCAGTTTTTTAAAATAGTTATATCCGTGTAATAAATAGTGCAATATTCATTCAAGAAAATCATTCCGACAACTTGCAAATGCTGGTGGAATATATTATGAGGAGCAGAAACTAGAAATCAATACGTTTAGAAGCATTTGTGCAAGTTAATGAAACGAGTATTGGGTCGCTCTACTGACTAGGCTATGGGGAAACGACAGGAATATCGAGTTCAATTTAATCCAGATGTGAAACTTCACTCTTTGCCACTCTATCCGCATCGGTTCTGGGGCCTACCGATCCTCTATTTCAGTGGATCCTGAGGGCTTTAACCCTAGCAGCCAAGGGGTCGGGAGTACTGGTAAACCAATCACCTCCATCTAAAGCCGGAGGTTAGGATGACTGGCAACATAGGTACTTCCAGTGCCACTTACGTCAATCCTGGTCTGCAGCTTAATTAATTAAGCACCGGCTGCCTGTTCATTGTGACGCTGATCACGTTAATTTAGATCAGTCTGCTTCAGTGTTTATATTACTCTTCGTATACAGATATGCGTCGCTTAACGACCGGGATACGGTCTGAGAAACGCGTTTTTAGACGATTTCGTCTTTGTGCGAACGTCATAGTGTACTTCTAAAAACAAGCCTGTACAGCATGGTACAGTACTGAATACTGTAAGCAATTGTAACACAGTGGTAAGTATTATAATGCTGTATTATTATATTATAATTTTATAATCTTATGGGAACATCGTCGTATATGCGGTCCGTCGTTAACCGAAACGTCGTTGTGCGACGCATATCTGTTTATTTATTAATATATTCGTAGTATATTTAGATTAATCGAGAAGAATGAGATGGGCTGGGCAAGTGGCGAGTATGGGTGAGGAGAAGGGGGTGTATAGAATCTTGCTGGGGAAACCGAAGGGAAGGAGACCACTGGAGAGACCTAGGCTTAGATGGGTGGATAATATTAGGATGGATCTCCAGGTGGTGGGATTTGGGTATATGGACTGGATTGGGCTGACCCAGGACAGAGACAGGTGGTGGACGCTTGTGAGTGCGGTAATGAACCTACGGGTTCCGTGAAATGCGGGGAATTTCTTGACTAGCTGCAAACCAGTTAGCTTCTCAAGAAGGACTCTGCACCTTGGAGTAAGTAAGTATATTTAGGTGTTATTTGTTTTCTAATTGTTTCCTTCTCGTGTGAAAATATTTTGCTATGTACTGGTGTTAAACGTTGAATTTTTGTCAAATCATATGAAGGAAATTCGAAACCCAATAACATAAATATTAAACTGGCAGAGAAGTTGAAGGTGACTAAATTCGGAAAATCCAACTTCTTGTTTTTTTTTTTCCATGGCGTACGAACATAAAATTTGGTAAAGATATGATGTGTCTGTTGTTTTGTTTGTAAGTGTAGTTTGGTGTGTTATCTTTGTGAAATAACACAATACTGAGGATGTTTACAAAGAGACTGCTTAAGAAAATGTTTGGAGAAGATTAGATAATGTGGAGTTTCATAATATTCTTTACTAACGTAATGATGGTGATAAAGCCAAAGGGAAGGAAGGAAACTGGTGGAGTGTAGTGCAGGCTTAGGGGATGTGAGAAGTGTATACAAGTTTCGGTCGGAAAGCCTGAAGCGAAGAGAGTATTCTGGGAATTTGGTGTTTAAGACGCGAATGCAAGAATCATATTACAGTGGCGTGAAGGTGGATGGGAACTTTATGACAATATATAAAGGCTTCTGTGCGTTTTAACTGTCATGGAATGGGTGGAGAATCATTAGTACCAGTGAACGTACAGGCGTACTTTTAAATCATTTTTATGCGCGTTCGCAAAAATTGCGAAAAGTGATTATTAACTTCGTCATGTCTGTCCGTCTGTCTGCCCGCCCGCATGGAACAACTTGGCTCCCACTGGTAGGATTTTCATGAAATTTTATATTTGATGAATTTTCGAAAATCCTCCGACAAAATTCAAGTTTCATTAAAATCGGACACGAATAAAGGGCACTATACATAAGGTCCAATATACATTTTTTATTACGTCACTTATTTTTTCTTAGAATGAGAAATGTTTCAGACAAAAGATGTAGAGACAATCAAAACACACATTTTTTGTTCTGCAAATTTTTTTCTCGATAATCGTGCCGTTTACGAGATAAGTGGCAAAACACTGTAGAGAGGGTCAGGCCACAGATGACAATATGGCGCATGCGCATTGCAAGGTGGACAAATAGGGCTACATATACACATACTTAACTTGTGTAATACTTATTTCATTTCCACTACAAAAATGGTTGCACGAACGCGCCTCAGTATTACGTTATACGTACATGCTTGTCTAGTTGACTGTGGTGAAGTACGCGCAGGAGTATTCGGTTTTTGGGCTTTGAACACGATCTGTTATTCCAGAAATTACCCACTATTTCGGTAAAAAGATCTGTTCCCATCTTCGAGTGCAAGGGTGGGAAGGTATCTACATAGGTGGATGCAACAGAAAGAATTACTTTTAATTACTGGGCAATCTGCATCAGTTTATAACGGCGTGGAAACGAAATATAGTTTTATTAGATTTTCTTTCTAGAAATGACCTACAGAATACGGTGCTGAAGTTTGGTCATTAAGTCGCGGAATTACCTATTTGTATTCTTATAATAAAACCAACTAGATGCACTAATTTCTCAAATTTATTTTTGGAATAAAACTCTAAACGTTTCGGACAGTTCCTCTGTCCATCAACAGGACTTTTTCACTGTACACACAGCAATGGTATATGTCATACAGGTTTGCTGACAGCTTGCGAGCAGGATCAGGACGGAACTGCAGTTCCGTCCTGATCCTGTTTCGCAAGCTTTATGACATATACCATTGCTGTGTGTACAGTGAAAACTCCTGATGATCGACAGAGGAACTGTCCGAAACGTGTAGAGTTTTATTCCAAAAATAAATTTGAGAAATTAGTGCATCTAATTGGCTTTATTATAAGAATTTATCACGATGCACGGTTACCTGAACATCAAACCTATATGTGTGGTGTGTGTGTTTGTATATATATATATATATATATATATATATATATATATATATACACATACAACAAAAAAAAACTATATGTCCTGAGATATAGTAATGTGAGAACGTTGGCCCACACTTTTGAATTTTCTGTTGTCTTAGATCATAGAATGTCATGTCACGTTTAATGATAGGCTACTTGTGTGCTATGTCGGAAAACGTAGCACAGTGGAATAGGTAGCAGTTTATTCGCCAGAAAATTGAAAACAAATCCTTGAATTTTGACGTCAGAAATGTATGAAATATGTGGATGTGGCACGAAGAATTATGACTAGGTTGAATGGTACTGAGAACTATTCAATATACGAGAAATTATCGACACACATGATCAGGTTGTCTGTACATTTCAACGGTAAGGCAAAAAAAAAAGATTCGACGGTCAAGAATCACTTTGGTATAGAAAGATTGAAAAATATAAGCTGTCTTAATTTATTCTTTCTATATTCCCATACCATTCTCATTTATGTCCTGCAGTACATTTAATGTGTTTCCTTTATATTATACAGCAAAATGAACTAATATCATAGTCCAGTGGACTAATATCACCGGCAACTAATGTGTCCCATTCAAATCTAACCTGTCCTAAAGCACTGTAATTTCGTACTGTCAAATGCCATTACGCACTTAATGAAACCTGTCTTAGTGCGAAACAGGTCGAAGAAGTACGCGTCTGTACATATTTCATTTAGCGCAATTTCCAGTGCATTGTTAGGCGCTTTTGAAGAATAGCGTAAAGAGACGATTAGCTTCGCCGTGTCTGCCCGTTCGTCCGCGTGGAACAAATTGACTCCCACTGAATGGATCTTCATGACATTTGGTATTTGAGTACTTTTCGAAAATCTGTCGAGAGAATTCAAGTTGAATTAAAATATGACAAGAGTAATTGGTATTTACGTGAAGACTTATGAACAGTTATAATCTCGCAGAATTTTTCTTAAAATGGGAAGTGTTTCAAGTGTAGGGAAAATCAAAACATATATTTTCTGTTAAATAATTTTTTTTCCCGAAAATCATGCCTTTATGAGATGAAAGTGAAATAATATGGTATAGAGTCGAACAGGCCACAAATGACAATATAATACGGGGCATGCAGTTTGCTTGCTGAGTATGTAAGGCTACAGACAATCACTCTGGATGTGTGATAATCTCTGCTTTTCAACGAAAACAGTGATAGGTAAACGCGCCTTAATGTTATGTTTATACGTTCATTGCCAGTCTTGTTAAATGTATAATGAATGATTACAACAGATATATTAATGCGCAGAAGGCAGGGATACTCATTAAAGTTCCTGGGTTTTATGTTGGTTGTAACAGATTTCAAGGAATATGCGGCACTATCAGAAATCACTTAAAGAAAAACAGATACCCAAATGAAATTTTATAAATTTGTAGCTAGACCATCACTACTCTATGGCAGCGAAACATGGGTAACCACGAAGAGAGACATGACTCGCCTAGAAGCTGCAGAGATGCGCTTTCTAAGAAGTGTTACGGGATACACAAGACTGGATAAAATAAGAAGCGAAGTCATA
>Ga0131853_10018243_pt1 | contig 12768 bp, 6 predicted proteins | sample TergutLab28metaG_FD_92764 | JGI IMG/M metagenome (GOLD analysis project Ga0131853, IMG submission 92764) | Labiotermes labralis P1 segment gut microbial communities from Petit-Saut dam, French Guiana - Lab288 P1 (version 2) (version 2) | ecosystem: Host-associated > Arthropoda: Insects >...
GAGGTCAAACATAGGATTATGCTCGTTCAGATGTTGTTCGGGGATGAGTTCATTATTATGGTGGAACGACTGGATGTACATTTGTTCATATGGAAGCAAAAGGGTCGGTGTGTTGATCTGCTTTAGAAGAGTCATAGTGTCGTCAATGTTACCATATTCAAGTCTGCAGTTAATTTAATGTACCTATGTGTTCCCGGAATCTTGATTTTAAGTTGCGACTTGTCTGCCCGACATACGCTTTGTGGCAGGTCTTGCACGAATTTTGTATATTCCACTTTTTTCGTGTTCTTGTAACCGGGTTGGTGCTGTGGGTTTTATGAGATGGTGTAATGTTGTTGTAGTCTTGAAGGCTATGCCTATATTCGTATTTTTTAACAAGTTGGTAATTTTTATGATCTTTGGGATGCGGAAGGTAAATGTAGTCCAGTTTTTTTTCTTCTTCTTCTTCTTCTTCTAAGTATCTGTCGGTTAAGTTTCAGTAGCAGGTGTTCGTACTAGGTTTTCGTACGAAAATTCATCTAGGATGAAGTCAGTGAAGTGAAGCTTGCGCTTCTTTTCGGGGGGGGGGGGCTTTTATTAGGCCGACAAGCGCCCATACTAAATTTCCCCCAAAACTAAGTGCGGATCCCTCAGAACCACATTTCATCGATATCTGTCACACAGATTCTCAGAAGAAGCATTACGAGCAGAAAGAACAGACACAGACACCCTCCCAACTCTGCATAAGAAGCAGCTACACGTTAGAAACCAAATCGTTTGCAAACTGAACACTGGATTGTCACATCCAATAACAGACTTCTTACTAAATGCGCAGTTCAGATGAAGTGAATATAAACGTAACACCTTGCAGCAAATAAAGCAGTAAGATCATAATTTAATAGTCTGTGAAGCTTAGGATGCCGCAGCACAGCATTTTCTCAGTGCTGGTATAAACTTTACATATGCCTCACATTCTTCAACTGGTTGAACCCTACAATGCCAGCCTCGGTGCATTGTACGGACCTTTATTTCTTCATAAGCTACTCGCCTCGGTGTACCATGCGGATGTCAATGCACTTCAAGCTATTATAAATTTTAAAACTTTCCGTCCTAGGCAGTAGTACGAATTGAAGTCGCTGCGAAACTGAGGTTAATAACAAGTGTGGAACTGATCTGCACACTCCATCAGCACCAACAAATGCACATTTCTATACATTGCATATTTTACTATTAATTTTCTCCTACATGTTTCGGAGCAATTGCCATCCTCAGGGAGTTTATATCAATGTTGTTAAAACGTACAGCAATAGAATAGTTCTACGACGATCATGCATATCCAATGTGCAGGATTTGGTTAAAATTTACATTATTTTAAATGTTATAAACTGATAGTATAATTTTTTGTTGATTACAGATTCTTATAAAAATGATAGTATGATTTGTTGTTGATGATGAATTCTTATAAAAATGATAGTATAATTTGTTGTTGATTACAAATTCTCATAAAAATGATAGTATAATTTGTTGTTGATTTTAATTCTCATAAAAATTAGAGTATAATTTGTTGTTGATTACAAACTGTCTCCCTTCCAATTGGCTCCTTGCTCTACGAACATCTATTGTTTTCTGATCGGAACTTGATCCTGTCCTGTAAGCCGCATGTTGTGTCTTGTCTGTCGAGAGTGCGCTGAGAGACTGTGCATGGAGTTGGTGCTGATACATTTTGTCAGTCAATTCACAATGCACGGAACGAACGATATGAAATGTGCAACTGTTTGTTCTTAACACGTAGCAAACCAGTTCAACATTGACAAGGAAGTGCATTTATTGCATTGTGTTTCATCAATGGATACCAAGAACCAATTTGCCTGGAAGCGTCTAGGGAAAATCTTCAGCATAAAATTAATCGATATTCTTGGAGAGTATGGGAGAGAAAATATATGGAAGGATGGGGTTTTAGATAGAAGGACAGACTCTACGTGTCCGGCATACTAATAAATTTAGCCTACCCCACTCTAACCAAACATGGGCCGGGTAGCGTAGTCGGTATAACGACTGGCTACGGGCTGGACGATACGGGGATCGAATCCCGGTGGGAGCGAGATTTTCCGCACCTGTTCAGACCGGCCCTGGGACACACCCAGCCTCCTGTAAATGGGTATCGGGTCTTTCCAGGGGGTAAAGAGCGGCCGAGGTGTGACGCTGACCCCGCACCACCCTCTAGTGCCGTGGTCAAGAAAGAGTAGACCTATACCTCTACTTCCCATATGGGGAGTACGGTCTGTACAGAGCCTCAGTGCTTGTACAAGTGTGCACTTTACCTTACCTTTCCCGACTGGGTCCATTTGGATTTTTCATTGACTTAATCCTTCCGGCCGTCCTGTGGCCCTGGGTTCGACTCAGCCTCTAACAGAAATGAATGCCAGGAGCATCTCCTAGGTAGTAAAAAGGGCCGGTGCTGACAGCTGACAAACATACCACCTTCATGCGCCGACTGTCTATAAATTCCGAAATCCTCAACCTCCTTGAACCTTAAGGACTGTCCGTGCCTGTAATATGACAAGCTTTAACTTTACTCTAACCAAAAAACCACAAAGTACTTTGAATTTAACAATCTGCAGGTAAATCGGCATAAGCGAAGCAACGGAACGTTTTGTGGTTTGAGACAATGAAAAGGATTTGATTTACATTTAGTTCCAGTATAAGAACTACGTAACTATCTCCATCGAACAAAGTTGTTCTTCAGCAGCTGCAAGTCGCTCACCTCGTCAAGAATTCAAAAACCTGAGCCAGATTAATCCAGTCCAAAGTAGCACATCCCATTTTCCACCGTTCCAACAACACTTGTACCCCACAAGTGGTGTCACCCTTTCAAGTTTTTCCAAATAAAATATGGTGACAAAATTAGATATAGCCAATTGGAATCAAATTTTTCTTTCAAAAATCAAGTCACGAGTGACTGCTAATACAATCCCCATTATAACAACTACGATATGCAACGTCACTGAAGAATAACACTTAAACATTGACAACAACACTTACCTTAGAGGATCTTTTATAATTTGGGAATGTGTCCCTTACCTCAAACACTAACACAACTAACGTCACGTACAGCATTCTTCATGCATAACATTAGTCCGTTTGAAAGATATAATATGTTTGTGTGTGCTTGTGTTTGGAACCACGATGTAAATACTGGTTGCTAAGGTAAATAACGCAACACAGTTTGTTGCTACGGAACTCGCCAGAATGTTCGTTCCAGTCTGCCTCTTATCGACCGCAACAACAGACAAGCTGCTGCCACGATTACAAAAACAAGTTCACAGTCCATTTATTGCAATTTAATTTAAAAATTTACTATTCGACCAAATTCAAAAGCTTAAACAAATTAATCCTCGTGGTAACTGATTAGGTATAAGTAATTTATTTTACATTTTCTTTCCTCGTTGGTGATTACGTGCTGTCACTACAAACAGAATTCGACTGTTTCAAAGCTAATCACATTTTTATTTGAATTTAGAGATTTGCGCAGCGGTATAACTGAGAATTCTCTTCTCTCGATAAGACGATACATCAATTGGCACAAGGATACTGACATTTCCGGGTAGCGTGGTGTCCGCGAAACGTCGGAGCCGGTTACCCTTTGACGCAACTTCGTGTCCCCCCCCCAAAAAAATGGAACCCTCAAAATAGTATTTTATTTCGTAAAATATAAATAATATTAAAACAAAATAAATAAGATTAGTAGACCTCAGTATGGTGGTCTCTATTTCTGTTGCACAATCTAACAATTTTACCTTTAAAGAATTCATTATATTATAACTATACGTATAAATTCTCTTCACTAATTTTAGGTGTAGAATCCAGCAACTTACTGGCACCCTGAGTTCGAAAAAGCTGTGGTAATTGCTCTGATTCCCAAACTCTAATCTACCAGTATGGGCAGAATGGGCCGAAGCCGGCAGCCGTGCTGTCTAAGGCGTCGGTCTGAGGGTGCCTGAAAGCTGTAATCGCTGAGAGCATGGATGTTCGTCTCGTGTGTTTGCTGTGTATTGTGTAGGAAGCGGCCTCTGCGACGAGCCGATCACTGGTTCAGAGGAGTCCTGCCTGGTGTATGACTGCGTCTAATTGTGTGCGATCTAGAAACCTTAACAACGAGGCGCACAAGGCCCGACTTGGGCTGTCGCGCTGAAAAAAATAAAAATAAAATCTTGGTATAAGTGTTTTGATGTTTTGCTGACCGTGCAGCATCTCAGTATAATCTTAGTAATTAGCCAACTTAATGCACAAAATCTTGTTTTATAATAAGTTTATTATATGCCTCTACATGTTTCGAGCACTGTTGTGCTCATCATCAGGAGGTCAAAATTGTATTATACAGCATCTGATATCATCACACCTGGCCGTCCCGTGCACAGATCCTCTCTCAACCTGCATACCGGACGGCTACCTACAGGTGTGACGATACCAGATGCTGTATAATAGAATTTTGACCTCCTGATGATGAGCACATAGTGCTCGAAACATGTAGAGGCATATAATAAACTTATTATAAAACAAGATTTTGTGCATTAAGTTAGTTAATTATTAAGATTAGTATGAGTGATTTTCTGGACTTTCTCCACCGACAGTTACTCTGAATAGAGCACAGAGTTTCTATTACAGTAATTTTGACAGGTCTTCCCAACAGACCAGTCACACTGGGTGACTGCCAACCTCCTCATCCGAGAAAGGAGAAAGATCGCATTTAAATATTCATGTCTTCTGGGATATAAAGTCACATAGATGTGTGAACGGTCACTAATATTTCAAAGAAATTTGCTGTCTCCATCTTCAGGATAGTCAGGCTAATGCAAATGTCCGGTTATTTTTTATTTTAATGGCATAAAATAATTAGCGATCACGCTCCGGTATGAAGTTGCACTCTCGTATTCCGCCTGAAGAAACGTGGGGAATATTCTGGACCCCTCGGTAGAGACACTGAGCCCCGTGATTTTTCCACGGACCTCATATGTAAATCCATAGGCGTAACTCGGGGGCTTCCACCTCTCATTTCTTGATTAAATCGTAGCGAAGCTATTTAGTGAGAAACGCACGTTACGTAGTCCTTCAATAAACAGTCTTCTAGCGTCATTTCCTCCTTCTACATCCCCATATCAACGCATGCCATTCGGCATTCTTCTCAAACAACTTGGAATTGCAATCTACTTTCTTAGAGTGAGATATTAATTTTTACACCCACAAACAATGAAAATATTAAATTTTCTATATTTTGTTCCTAATCTCATAGACGTAACTAAGGGGGAGGGTTATAAGTGCCCCCTCTATATTTTTTCTACCTAAGAGTGGTTTTCTGTTGGCTACTGAGTTGAAGAGGGCAAATAAAACATTGGAGTGAAACTGGGGGGAAAGGGGTGTGTGTATATTAGGGGCTAGTACAAACCAAACTTCCCACTTTTTCTAACTGGACTCGTCCGTTAATTAAAGTACCTAGTACCCATTTGATCCCCACCCCCTCTCTCAATGTTATTAGCCCAGTTACGTCCATGTGTAAATTAACTCAGTTTCGTAGCTTGCGTTGGTCGTCGTTACAAATACATCATTACCAGCGTCACCACTTTCACTGCATCTTCCATCAAATTCTTGCCCATTGTTTTGGTCATTCTGCTTCCAGTGCGCTCTCAGCTTGCTATTACGTCAGCTTCCAATAACTACGTCACTTTCAAAAACTCCTTCATGCTTTCAAATCTTTCTGTACGCGTACGCAACTGCATTCTACAGAAAATATGGTGCAATGCATGTATTGCTGCTGCTGCTGCTACTGCCATGAATACTGTTTGTACTACTAGGTCTTCTACTCCTATTATTACTACTACTACTACTATTACGCAAATCCTTCCTCATCGAATAAGAAATGGACAGGATGACGTGTCAGATGGTTCGTCACTGGCCTCTTTCCACCGAGGCTCTGATTCGATTCTAAGCCAGTCCATATGGGGTTTGTGGTGGATAAAGTGGCACCGGCACAGGTTTTTCTCCGAGTACTTCGGTTTTCCCCTATCAGTATCATTCCACTATTGTTCCATATGCATTCATTCAACTATCACGTTCGGTAAGTTACCTTAGCATCGTTAAATATCACTCTTAACAAATAATCGCTAAGAAACTACGCCCACATCTTCTCACAAAATTAATTAGCTTCCATATGTTGACAAAATGATATAACCAGAGTGGAAATGCGTAGTCCGACTAAGGGAACGGGTTGACCTAACAGGGTCAGCGTCGGTTTTCATTTAATGACAAAAATATATTTTGATAAATACAAATCTATGATTGTTAAATCAGTCCATACAGGGTGTTACTGAATGGTTTTACAAAGTTTCAGGGGTTGTAGGACGACTAAGCGGGAAGGAGAGCAATTCGATGCTCGGAACATGTGGTCGGAAAAGTCGCCTTCATATCGGCGTCCACGCAGCTGTTGGGAACCTGTCAAGACTCAGTTCTCAGATCGGCGAATTTTTCAATTTTTTTTTTCAGAAATATTAAGTGGCTGTACATTGTGTGTACTGTTTTTAATTGTATTATTTTCAATTAGTTCACAACAGCTGTTCCAAGTGGCGGCCAATGACTGCACTGCAGGCATTGCAGCCACACACCATGTTCTGGCGCATGCTTTCAAAGACTCATGGGCTGTTCCAAATACTTTCACATGCTAGAATATGAAATACCAGATCCTCTGTTTGCAAGAGGGTTTTCATAAATGACACTTGAGGTGGCCCCAAGAAAGAAGTATCGACGTCGATTTCGATATGAACAAGACGTTGCCGATCACATGTACCCAATCTCAAATTTCCCCCACCTGCTCTTGACCTCCTGCAACTTCTGAAAGTTTTTAAAAACTGCTCATTCACATCCTGCCGAGCTGTATACATATATATATATAAGGGCATGTTGACATACACCGATGAGGCTATTTCTAAGATACCTTGAATAACAAAATCTTGTTGACTGCCAACTGCATTTAGTTATCTCTGGTACCCTCTTTACATTTTATGTAATGCGTTAAATTAGGAGTTTCTGTATGAAACGGAGGTAAGTTAAATTTGTCTCTGTGCACGTCATGAAAGCATGTTGGAGACTGGAGGTGTAGTCCCACTCATTGTTTAAGTGAGCACTACATTGGGGGGGGGGGGGGACGGGTTAGCTCCACGCGAAGGCCGCTTTACCCCCGAGAAATTTCCCCTCACACTTACAGAAAAGGAGACTCGGTGGGCTCCAGTGTAGGTCTCGTTACTTTGGTAAAGAGATAAATCGCTTGCTTCTCCAGGGAATCGAACGTTTTCACGGACGTCCACCCCGTAGCCTAGTCGCTACACCAACTGTATTATCCCAGCTCTCAAGAAATGTTGGCATGAAACGTAATCATGAAATTAGTAAACACGAACATCCCAAATGTCTAAGACTTGAGTTGAACTTTGTCGAACGTTCTATGTTTTTATTACGAAACGCCAAAATTTTGGAAAAGGTTCTTGTATTCAGTTGGACAAGACGTTAAGACATTGCTATACTACTAATTCCCTAGCCAGAACAATTTTCATGACCTGTACTAACTGCAAACTTAGCTAATTCAGCTGTTTTTCTTACAATGAAACAAACTGTTAGCATAAAACAAAGCGTTAGTAATCAGCACAGCTCACACTCACTGACATTCTTCAAGGAACTTTCAGGTTGTTGGGGGTTCTATTCAAATTTGGATGTAACTTTTGTTCCAGTGTTTCATTCGCCCTGCCAATCCTCATATTAAGGCTGTAAAACTTTTCGGACACAGAACAGTCCACATTATTCCACCAGTCGCAAACGAAGAACTGTTGGTCGAAGATAGACCCATTGGGACACAGGAACGAATCCTTCAGCCTGAGTGATGTTCTAGAGCAGATATGGAACACCTGACAGCCAGTCGCGACGTCAGCATAGTAACCTGAAAGCAGCGTCCAATAATGAAATGGATTATTGCGAAGAAGGATCAGAATATTTAAATTCCTGTCTTTCTAGAGAATGCTTTAAGACACGCGATGGTTTAAAACACAAACCGTATGTCACCTTTTGTAAGGTTTTAGTTATTCTGTGTTCTTGAGTGTTCAATATTCCACCTTTGTGCGGCACAAATACTGTGAATACATGGTACCATCCGATGCTGTGTAATCTTTAACCGACATATTTAAAGTAGTTACGAAGACGTGTATTTTAAGTCAATAAGAATTTAGTGGTGGGAGAAGCAATAAATAAACGCCTGTCATACATCAGACAAGAGCATTATTTTGATGAAAGGTAAAAGTAAAAGTACCGAAAACTGTGAATATTTTGGCATAAGCATCCTCTTGTGACTACTTACTTACTTACTCCATGATGCAGAGTCCTTCTTGAGAAGCTAACTGGTTTGCAGCTAGTCAAGAAATTCACCGCATTTCACGGAAACCGGAGGTTCATTACTGCACTCACAAGCGTTCGCCACCTGTCCCTATCCTGGGCCAGCCCAATCCAGTCCATATACCCACATCCCATCTCCTGGAGAACCATCCTAATATTATCCACCCATCTACGCCTAGGTCTCCCCAGTAGTCTCCTTCCCTCCGGTTTCCCCAGCAAGACCCTACACACCCTCTCTCCTCACAAATACGCGCCACATGCCCAGCCCATCTCATTCTTCTCGATTTTATCAACCGCACAATAATGGGTGCGGAGTAAAAACTGCCATATCTATAAGGAGAAAAGACGACCGTCAATACAAATTATTTTCAAGTTGATATATAAAGGAAGCCATCTAATAATGATATGGTTATACCAACAGATTCCTGCGGGCCAACGGAACATAAATACGCTGGTACAAGACAATGCCTAAACCGATTACATCTATACCAAATAAATAAAGATGAAAAGCTAAAAAACTTTAAAATCCAAGAGATTTTACTCCAGAGATTATTAATATGCTACATAGTAAACACTCAACCATCACAAAAAGAAAAAGAATTTAAAAAACCTAAAATTAGCTTATATTGGCAAAGAAATAAAACTCATCGCCCATCTATTTAGAAATGCAAAAGTAAACATAGTTTTCAAAACTAGTAATTCTGTAGGGAAATCGTCAAAAACTGAACACCTTGTTTATAGTAACAAGTATTTTAATTCAGGTGTTTGCCAACTAGCCTGCTCTAAATGTGTGAAACCACATGTTGGAAAATCGGTAGAAATTTCTTAACTCGATTCGGCGAACATGCGCTAGCATTTCATAATAACATTTGCAGTTCAAAATGGTCTCAGCACTCGCTCAAATACCAATAACCCACAGGCAGAGTACATAATATTATCGAAATCACGCACTGCGAAAAAGTGACCACACCTCAATATTTTGAGAAATTTTGCTCGTATAGAGAAACCTAAAGTGCTAACAAACTCGATGATCAATCCACGGACAACCCAACGCTGTTTTCTAGGCCATATTACAACATGATTATGACGACCGCCCTGACACTTAAATCCAGTACTCATTTTGTGCGTGTCCGATGCGGACGCACCGCTGTTACCTATGTACAGTACACATGACCCTCCAAAACACCGTACGTCTTGCCATATAACTGTCTCTATTAATACTGTATTGTTTTCTGTCAGAATATGTTATTTTCTATGTTGTGTTTCCAGTTTTTTATTCTTTGTCATTTTAATTCTAGCACCCAACTTATACCAGGAGACGCATTCAAACATTTTCAACATAACTAAAGGTACTAATTTTGCAAAGTACGGCCCAACTTTATGTTACGTAACTTACATGCACATGCACATGCACACACACACACATATATATATATTATTGTAAGATATTTGCGTTTTAGTATATTTAGCTACTTACATCCTATGTCCTTTCTGTACACAGCATTACTGCCGTTCTAAATTTGAAGCAACTTAGAATATTATTTGACGCCTTCGATGCAATTTCGTAAAACGTTCGCCTCTGCTCTGACTGGTGGATATAAACCAACAATACACACTGCTTAAAAGGAGTATATTTTTTTTAATCAACTTGTTTATATCACATTCCAGCATCAAATTGACCTCATGTTTCGGCTCACTGGACTCAACATTTCAAACCTCACACATGCTTACGTAAAAGAAGGAGAACTTCCTAATAATAATACTTTGTAGTTTTTATACATAATTTGCTTCAATGTTTTTATCAAGTACAGTACAAGTACCCTCTGCAGCAAGCATATATTATTTGATCTGAGCAGTAGATTAGCTTCCAACGACTATCGATTCCGTCCTACGACATCGGGAAGTAGGTCGGGCTAAGGACTTATCAGCATCCCGGTACGTGATGACGGCTACTCAGGCCGAAACATGTAGTAGAGTTTGAAATTCAATAAAACTGGCAATGTTGAGTTGCGATTGATAGCCTATTCTTTCTCCTTATAAATGCCAATAGTTTGTACTTTAAAACACCGACAAACACTATATTGTTATCACTGCAACGGAGTGACTGAGTAAAAGAATAAGGAAGGAAGAAAGAAGTAAGGGGAATAAAATAAGAAACACACGGATTCAGAGTATTCAAAACAAGAGCTCTGAGCTATCGGCTGCTGTGTCTCATTTCGTGACGAAGGAAGTCCACCTTAATTTTCCTGTAACTCAACGGTTATAAAACTCACACAACAATGTCATTCGTCCGCTTTAAACGACGTCAAAATCCTTCCATTCATTCGTTAACTAACTGCGTCGTAGCAGCTTCTAAGGTACAGTACAATAAAAGCAAGAATTATAGAATTGTGAATAATGCACATACGTACATCGTGAGACTGACAGATACAAGCGCAACTTGAGTTCAGACGTTAACTAAAGTGGCTCTTACAGCGAACTAAAGAGAAACATACACACAACAAATTGAATGCATTTGCCGCATATAGAGACTTACTGTCATCTGGCAAAGTATTCAAAAGTAACGCTTAAAAGTTAACAAAACCTGAAATAGGACCTTGGATGAAGTGGCCATTAAAACATTCCATACTCAACAACGATATAAACAGACAGGCACTGTAAGTATAATGTAACACTGAGGGGCGCATGCGCCATATTGTCATCTGTGGCCTGCCCGGCTCTACTATATTTTTCCACATTATCTCATAAATAAAACAATTTTCAAAAAGTAAAGTTATTGAACACAAAATGGATGTCTTGATTTTCTCTAAAACCTTTGTCTGAAATATTTCTCATTCTAAGAATTGAAATCTGATCATAAAGGTACACAAGTCTCCATATAAAGTACCCGTTATTCATGTCAGATTTTAATAAAACTTTAATTTTCTTGACAGATTTTCGAAAAACTTTTAAATACCAAATATCACATAAATGCGTCCAGTGGGAGTCGAGTTGTTCCATGTGGACATACGGACAGACATGACGAAGCTAATAGTCGCTTTTTTCAATGGTTCAAAAAAGTTAATAGTAATCAATAAAATATATATATTATTTTACAGTATAACACAACCTTTATTATGTGAATAAGTTAAAAGATAATTAAACAATCATAACAGCAACATGTTTCGGCTTTTTTCCTAAAGCCATCTTCAGGCTGTGACCTAAAAAGGTTTTTACTATACAATTAACAACGTCTCCCTCGTATATTCTGAGATGTTGTTAATTGTATAGTAAAAATCTTTTAAGGTCACAGCCTGAAGACGGCTTTACGAAAAAAGCCGAAACATGTCGCTGTTATGATTGTTCAATTATCTTTTAAATGTATTCACATAATAAAGGTTGTGCTAGACTGTAAAATTATATACATTTTGTTGATTATTGAAAACACAACGGGGATGTTTCACCTGAAATTAAAATTGGACTACAAACCTCTTTATTGAAAACAGTCACGTGGGTATGACGGAAATGAAAATATACGATTTTTTTTTTCAAAACGCAACTATGCATTGGTGAGAACTCAGGCCCAAATCAACAGGAGAATCAGCGAATTTAACAGTTAGCCGTAATTTAGTGTCTCGAAGGTATCGATAACGGCAGATCACTCAAATAAAGCACTGCTTGAGCAAGTGAATTGAGTAGAATTGTTGGTCGTTCGATTAGTTGTTTTACTGATGTATCTGAAACAGCTACGAAAACATACAGAGTGGCAATTCAAATAGACTATTCGTTTAATACTTACTCAGCGTGTCAAGTGGTTAATTAGATAGTAAGGAAGATATACTTTAACTCTAAAATCTTCAAGCCCAATTAGTTGTGTTAGCTGTTAAACAGCCAGGTAATTGGTTGCTTAGAAAGTGATGTAATTAAAATGAAACTTGCTTAGTTACTGACAGACAGTCCGGTAGTTCGAAAGTGACAAGTTTTTAGTAATTCGAAAAGTCATATCTCTTTATTGTGGCAAAGAGTTCATTTTATTGCTCACGCCCTGAAGATGAAGGCAATAAACATCCTCCAAAACACCGGTAAATATTTAGCTATCATATCGCATAAAAGGTACATCTTAGTTAACACTGCTGTGGGACCTATGCATTTCTCATTACCAGACAGTTATGCAGGTAATAATGTAGTTGAGTATTAGGTAAAGGTAAAGGTCAGCCCATGACATGCCTATGCAGGCAGAGAGTGAAGGCGAAGGTAATAGCTCCGACCGATTCGCAGCCTCGACGCTAGAATTGGGGGGGGGGGGGGGGGGTCAGACCCCCCCCCCGGCCCCCTTACCCCCCCAAACAACCCGTATTCCATCACCCAGGGGGGGGGGGGGGC
>Ga0131853_10018244_pt1 | contig 12768 bp, 12 predicted proteins | sample TergutLab28metaG_FD_92764 | JGI IMG/M metagenome (GOLD analysis project Ga0131853, IMG submission 92764) | Labiotermes labralis P1 segment gut microbial communities from Petit-Saut dam, French Guiana - Lab288 P1 (version 2) (version 2) | ecosystem: Host-associated > Arthropoda: Insects >...
GAAAGAGACCACTGGGGAGGCCTAGGCGCAGATGGGTGGATAATATTAGGATGGATCTCCAGGAGGTAGGATGTGGGTATATGGACTGGATTGGGCTGGCCCAGGATAGAGATAGGTGGCGGATGCTTGTGAATGCGGTAATGAACCTTCGGGTTCCGTAAAATGTGGGGAGTTTCTTGACTAGCTGCAAACCAGTTAGCTTCTCAAGAAGGACTCTGCACCATGGAGTAAGTAAGTAAGTATGTGGTGATTATTGTTTGGACTTAGCTCCCAACAATATGTTGACTCCATTAGATGTCCTTTTTTTTTAAATACAGCTAGCGTGTGTATGCGTCTTTGATGAGTTCTGTATCCAATTGGTTTTTCTCCTTCATGGATCTATGAAATATATGACAAATTAAATAAAAATAAATAAAAAGTCAGTCTGTTTTAAAAAGTGTGGAAGTATTACATGACATTATATTGCAATTTTATTGTTTTTATTGCTAATGATATTTTACATTATATTGCATATTTGTGTTTGATAAATTTAATTTAATTGTATTGTTTTAATTTTGATACATAGTGAGTTGAGTCTGTGATATATAACTTGTAAATGATTTTGACATGATATATAAATTGTAATATGAATTTGACATATTCTATGTCACATGTTTGATGAAGTGGATTGAATGAACCCACTAAGCTAAACTATATAATATATCATTCAAGGTGACAACCAAAAACACAACTTAATCAAAGTCTTGAATGTCCCCTTACCTGACATGGTTAAGCTCTGGATCTGTCACTAACTGCTTCACAAATGCTGGCAATATGCCTATTCCATGTGACTTAATGTCTGCCACAAGGTACAGCCTCTTGCAAGGTCCAGTTCTTCTCAGCTGCTCCAGCCAGGAAAAAGCATCTCCAGTTGGATGTAACACATGGACTGTCTCCTTGTTCAGGTCATATGCCTACATCACACAACATTACAGCAACACAATGGCAGAGAGTACATTATAATTTGATAGTCATTAAACTAGAGTTATCCCTCATTGGAGGTGGAAGTAGGAAAAGTGATCACAGCATGCTGGGCAAGATGCACTGTGCATACATTTTGTGGGAAATAGACGGTTTCATAAATGTGGATGTTTATGGACCCTCCAGTCATTTAAAATATCCACAGTTTTGGACAATAAATATTTACATAGTGCTTGAGTATCTGATGCTGCCATGGTAAAGATGGCAGAACTATAATATAAGAATTACTCAATTAGTATTTGGGTAGTTTCCAAGGTGTACATTCAGAACTTTACAATGCAGCCATGTTTGTAACTCTTCATTACATAAACAGGTTCCACACTGAATTTGTAGTTCTATATGATTAACTTCCATAAAAAATTTCACATGCTTAGTCCTAGCAGTAAATTATTTGGAGCTATAAAATGGACAGCAAAATTTATTTCCCTCACCATAATATCTTGTCTTTAAATTCTACCATTAGAGCAAAAAAATATATATATATATAATAAAATAAAAAAACTAGACAGGGGCACATTTTCCAAAGACTCACTACCGCACAACATTTGACGATATATTACTTTTGTGTTAATGTTGCACCCACCCTATAAGCTTGCATATTGACCATGACAGCGTTATTTGTGATCAGAAAATTACAAAGGAAAAAGTGAAATGGTTTCTAGATGCGTGATGTTCATACCACATTTCTTAAATATTAAAGAAATGGATCAAAGTTATTAGGCAGAACAAACATCTATGATAAGGAAACATGGACATTACGGTAGCATATCAAGATATAAAAAATTAAAATATGAAAACTTGAAGCTTCCTTCCAGATTCTTTCCAATTCATTATTCATCAATCATCCTATCACTTGGTACTACATATATACTCGGCGTTTCTTACAATGTTGTACAATAATCTACAAATAACTGCAAATGGAAAAGAAATGAAGTTTATAAGAGAGAATTAAATAACTACAGTATACATTTTAGAACAATGACACAACTAATGCACAACACAACTGTGCAACTTTACAAACATGTGGTATGATCCAAGGAAACTACAATATAATACAAAGTTTTTAGTTATGATCAATAACATAAAAAAAAAACACCATCACTGCCAGCAGCAAAATTATGATGATGATGATGATGATTATTTTTATTATTATTATGACGATGACGACGAAGACAATGACGGCAGCAACGACGACAACAACAACAACAATGAAGAAGAAAATTATAACTACAGTTTGTCATAAATCACTCATACTCTGAACAATGAGGCAGGACATTCCTTTGGTACCAGTAAGCATCTGTCAGACAATAAAGCATCATATTCTGGAAGACAATACTCTTCAAAAGAAGAATTATTCAATCATATCTCAGTGATGAAAGTAATTTGATAGTACTAGACAATATAACTGTCATAAAATTTGGCACATTTTGTACATAAGCCCATAACATTCTAATAAAGCTCTGGATGGCTCAGAGGAGTGTGACACAAAATGCAGCAACAGAACAATACAACATGTCTTGCACCATACAACATATAGTTACACTGTCTCACCTTTCTGAGAAGTATGAACTTCCTGCCCATGCAGCAGTACTCTGCCACAGTGACAAGGCTATTGTCAGTTGGCCACACTTCTTTTTGTCCCATACTGAAGAGCAGGAAGCCATGCTGCAGTAATTCCAGACCTTCTCTGAGAGTATTCTTGTTTGTCAAACTACCAAACAACAGCTTGATCTTTCCTCAGCACTTAAGCACTGAAGGTTATCAGCAGGAACCGTCTTCAGGTCAGTCTGTGATGTATAACATGCATAAGAATCCGTGAAACTATCACAATGGGCAGGATAATTTTTAAAGGGCACAGTTTGTAAATGGCTCTCTTTTACCTAGCTTTAATGTGCAAGAGATTTAAAACAATTCAATTTCTAAATAGCGTCTGTTTATTTAGTTTGAAAATGCAAATGAGATAAACAGCTCAAAAGATATTTGAATGTCAATTAATTTACAAAACTCACCATGCTGTCAAACTAAAAAACATGCCTAATAGATATGAAATTAAGCTTCTTTATTAACTATTTAAAAAAAGTAATATCTCTCACACACACACACACACACACACACACACACACACACGTGCACCCCGTCTCTCTCTCTCTCTCTCTCTTTTTCTGTCCTTCTCCCTTTAGACTCAACAAGGGTCAACAAATATTACAACAACAATAATTGTAACTACAAAATAGGGGAAGGTCTTTTCCAGGAGTGAGGGGGTGGGGGTTATATCTGTGTCCCTCCTGGTGGAAGTGTTCCTGTCACAAATTTCCATTGTTGACTGATACACATATTTTGCTCATAATAATGAATTAGTGTGATTTAGGTATGCAACAAGATTCTTTGGGATATTGCATCAGGCTTAGAATACATTAAATCTGGAGGCAGCATGGGAGATACACTGATGTTTCAAGTTGGTTTCTCATTCTGTAAAGTAATGGAGTTGTTGACAGTTCTTCTGGAATATCCATTTTTGTGTCAAGGCACCCACAACTTCAATTAAACAGATACTAGCACCACAGAAACATATACCATTCAAAAAAGCAATTTTCTTCCTTCCGTCAGCCTCTCAACAGGTTGTAACATCAAAATTACTCTCTGAATTTGGATAATACAAGTATATTGTATAAGAAGGATTGCCACATAAATTTAATGTTGGTTCAATAGGTCTGTTAAAATCACTATTTTGAATAAATAAATCTATGATTTAAATTTGTTAAACATGAAACAACTCAAGAAATACTAAAAAAAAATGCATAGATTTTAATTGTATACTTAATTTTATACATTTAAAAAATAATTCTAATTTCAACATGAAGAATGTTGCTAATATGTGCTGACCACAGATCTTGCCAACTGTTCATACCTGATCTCTACACAAGTACACTTTTCTAAATATATAACAACTGTACAAGTACTAAGATTTTGTACAGACAGATAGCAAGATAAGATGTGTATGAGGAATACAATGGATGATTAAAGTACTCCTTTTACCTGAAGATGGTAAAGCACAAGAGTCTTCAGGTGAGTGGTGAAGGTTTCCAGATTTTTGGTGGTTCAGCACAATGACACTGAAGATTTTTCATTTACATAAGAAATACAAGTACATGCACATTATGTTTACTGACTGAAGTATAATGAAGGAAGCTTAGTGTTGACTATCCAGGCTGTATAGAGTTAAATGTCTTCCTGAGCCATTTAGTTGCACCGTTGAATGGAAAAACTAACACCACACTTGCTAGGAAAGAACCCTACACAGCTGCTTAACTTGCTTAAACCTTTGAATGTGCCCTTGTTGCAGACATTTTTATGGCCTTAAACTCACATGATGCCGTCTGATGGCTGTGTAGAATTATTTGTGCAGGCACTTACATTCATTCACCGTCCGGAGAAGTTGCATGATTACAAACACTATAGACATATAATTTCCACACCTCCCTGCTTGTATTTTTGTATATCTTATTCACAGACAACATGAAACTACTTTATTATGTATTACATCTACAGTAAAACTTCAATGATCTGTCATTTTCTATTAACCATCATGGTGGCAAGCCACGTGATGTGGGAGGTGGCATGCATTCCTTATCACATGCTGTGTAGTGTGTAATTAAGATAGCATTTTCTTTCAAATCTTTACCTATTCTGTAATGTTCACAAGTAAATTCATACAGTGTAGTATGTAACATAACAAAGAATTTAATTTGCATTATGCAGCATGCAATTTCTTCAGCGTCTACTCTACTGTCTGTCTAGTCCCATACCCATCATTGCTTCAGTCCCGACTCCACTGGATAATTAAAGTTCTATTGTATTTAAATCTGATTTCTATTTCCTGAGGACATTTCAATCACACATGACTGGGTTAACTGACTGAAAAATTTTGAATCTTGTACAAATTATTCACCTGAACATAACACATTGGAAACAATTCTTTTAAATACTTTTAAAAAAAATACTTTCTAACAAATTTTAAGCATCTACTTCTGCAACTCTACTGACCTTAATACCACTCCCATCAGCTTCCAGAAACTGCACTGCTGTTGGGTCAATACCACATGTCTCATAGAACTGTTCCAGCAGTTTAATGAAAGGTTCTCTCATTGGTGAAACGATGGGTGTCATCCTGTCCCCACAGATCTCTACTTCAGAGTGTACTATTGTTGCAAATATTCGCTTAGCAAACTTTGCCTTCTGGAGAAGCATTACAGCCACACCTTCACTCCAGGCATAACCATTAGCTAGAGTACAGACACTCTTAACTATACATTTTTCTAAACTACACACGAATGACATAAAGCATAGGAATACTTCATATATTTGCCACATACCTTTATAAACTAATTATTTAACAAAAATGAATATTTAATACCCAAATTGTGTCTAGAACTTATTCATAAAAAAATGCAAAATTACATCAGTATTACCATAATCATGTCACACAGTCAGTTTTAATAACATCCCTATATTTAACGGGTTGCCTTGAATGCAATCCCTATTCAGGAAGTTTCTCGCCAGATCTCTGTATGTACTTTGGTTCAAATACCAAAATATGCACCCTTTCCAATCTAAACTTTAATGTATCTTTTTTAACTTCCCTGATCACTGGAAAATTATAGGAGCTGAAATAATTAAAAAAAAAAATTGTCCTTATTTTTCAATTATTTGCAATGGTTTTGCTTCAACTGACCAATGATGATTACGATGATGATGTTGATGACGACAGCAACAACGACGGCGATAATGATAAAGTAGTCAGAACCTTCAATGATGATATCCATATGGGATCTGGACATGACAAGTGTGCAGAGACTGTACTAAAGAAAGGAAAATCTGTTCATTTACAAAATTTAATACTTGACTTCAACAGAGAAATTATGCTTCAAATCTTCCATATAAAGTAACTGTGATTTATAATCATCATCGTCATCATCAACGCCGCCGGCGCCGGCGCCGCCATCATCATCGTCGTCGTCATCGTCATCGTCATCATCATCATCATCATCATCTATCATCGTCGTCGTTGTTGTCAATGCTTCTGATTTTTGTCTTCTGTATTTCCTTGTCACCATTCAGCAATGCAAAGAAGGTTTTGAGATGAATGCTCCTACCAAGAATACGCCATTACTCCCATATAGGTTGAATGATGACCTATAGTTGGCACAGGGGACATGTAACTTACTGTGGGCTCAGGTACACAGATCAGTTGTAAGTTGATGATTCAACCCCCTTACAACAAGAGTGTGATCTGATCAGGGACAGAACTTGAAATACTCTAACCAAAAACATGGTGTCTTACTGTGAAATAATCAGTTCCCTAATTAAAAGTAACCCTGGTTCTCAATAATCTACAGAAAAGGAAATCACTGAAATCCAAAAAATATCACAAATTAATTATTCCTTTTTATACAAATTGAAAGATACACATTAGTTGAATGCATACAATGCATCATTACAAAAAAATTTATAAAAACTCTATAACATATGATTGGAGAAATCATATGCATTGTAGCTGCTAAGTATAGTATGATGTCTACAGCACATTCATCAGGATGACTTACACTAACATACTAACCTGAAACATCAAATGATTTTGTCTTTCCATCTGGAAAAATAAGACCAAGTTCTTTATAATGGTATGATATTTCAGGCAGTAACACAAGGCTAATTGACCCAACAAGTACTGTATCAAATTGCCCACTTTTGATTGCTCTATATGCTCCTGTGATGGCTTCAATTCCACCAGTCTCCATCGAAGTGAAGGCATGACTGGTAGCTGGAAAATATTAACCTTTTAAAGCCTAGCAGTTATTGACCATACCACCAGTGTTAACATTCAAAAATTCTACATGGTACTCACACTGCATTTAAGTGTTCCATATGTATTTTTACCTTGAAAACATTAACAGACTGATCTCATATAACTGAAGTGGAGAGTGTTTACTATGCGGTACAAACTGAGTCCTTACATAAAACAGACAAATTTCGTCAATAAAAGGTTAAAGAGGATCAATTTCATGGCATTTTAATTTATCATCCATTATATAAAATAAATGCATCATTGCAAACAGTGAATATAAGAGGAGAAAAATAATTTTGAACTAGCATAAAATAGCAGACAATGTACATTTTTAGGTATTTATCCCAACTAGCACACATAGAAACCAAGAAAATTATACAAAATCTTCATTCAGGAAAGCAAATTATAAACATAACTGGAATTGGGCATCTGCTAATAAAAATCATGAATGTTAACCATAAAGAGGTACAGTACTACATGAAGGCACACATGGAAGTGCAAGTATAGCTCTACACAATCTTCAACTTGGCAGTTGATGGAGGTGAGTGGTTGAGACCCTAGCCACTTTATCCCTGGAGAAACAGCAATTGGCACCCACTGAACAAGATAGTGGGCTCTGGAGCCCACCTGAATGTTTTGAAGAAGAGAAATCTATTACCAGTTATGAAGTGAACCAAATTTCCTTGGTCATCTAGCCTGTAGCCTAGTTACTACAAAGACTATGCTATCCTGGCTTTGAAATGTCAGTCATTATGGAGATACACATTGTAAATGAGAACACACAGGCATACAAATTAAGATCTACATCCATGTGTACTTTCAAATATTGAAGCCAACACATTTTACTCTGTAAGTTCAAATCATTATGCTCAAAAATATGAATGCAGAAAAAACTTTCATATTACATTATTGACCTCTGGGTATTATAATGTGTTGCAGCCTGGGAAACGAGCACCATTATTTTGTAGGACATACTGCCTCCATCTTCTGTGTTGCAGATAAAATCTGAAAATTGGTACAAGCATTTTGTAGGACATACTACCTCCACCTCTAGAGTTGAAGTTCAACAGAGTGGAAGTGACATCCTGCTCTGAAACATTGTTACCTACCTACTACACTAGATGGTGACATAAATCAGAAGCTTACAATGTGAATATTTACTGTCATGTAAACCTCAAACATGACAAAATTTCTTTACCTCATAGATGCATTCATGACCTCCATCTGCACGAACTTTCAAACCCTAGCTCAGCCAATACATTTTATTTGTAAATGCCTTCAAACAGAAAATTAAATGCACCGTACATATTGGTGTAAAAGACAACTTCTGAAGCTTAAAAGGATGCCCACAAAACTCGGAATCATCTTACACAGGGAACATAAAATGTAAACCTCAATTGCCGAATGACATTCAACAATTGTTGTTCATCATGTAACTCCCACTATTGTTACCTCCAATTGAAAATCATGTTTGGTGTACGTAATTAACATTGAGACTATAAAAAAATGATGTGTGGTAGGACATCATAATCAAAATTATCACAACTCCATATTCAACAGGATGAATTCAATACCACCTGACATTTCTAACAGTTGACATAGCATAAACAAACACCAGAATTAAGCAGCATTTCGGGCAACTACGACATTGACATTAATAACCCTATCCATAGTAAAGAGCATAAGTCATGGGTAAGAGCTAAATGCTACAGCCAAGCCAAAGATAAGAAGCTTCCTTCTTGGGTCATTCTTGCATACTAGTCTGTAACCTCTAAATGACTGTAATTGAATATTTATCCACCTTATACACAAATTGATCATATCCATCAGTTTACATGATAAATTTATGCAGTCATAACATTGTTCTTTTTAACGTAACACATACAAGAAATAAAATTTACAAAGCTTGCATATTATCCATATATATACACTGATGCAGAACTAGTCAGGTACTTGTGTAGCATAAGCAGACACAATAAGGACACTACAGAAATACCTGCCAACACTCACCGCAATTAAAATTAGACACTGTAGAGTGTTCTACAGTCTTTAAAGTTATCCTATGCAGTCCCTTACCATTTATATTCAGCCAGAAGGATATCCTATTCGCCAACATGGCACGGCTATGCCCCAGATATTCCAAGCCACTCTGGTTGTTACTGTATATCCATGTGTTCTCTGATTCACTGATACTAGCACTTGTAATTACTGCTGTGATGGTCTTTTGCAGATTGCTTGGGTTTAGGCCTGCATCATATTGAAGAAAACTGTTACATGCAAGGTGTCATGTTCTCACAGTGGTGCAGTTGAAAATTCTGCTCTTTCAGGATATGATGAAGCATTACTGGGTAACTGGTTCTGCCATGATAGAACATCATATCCTAGAAGACTGGAGTCCTAAAACCATTAGGTATTTTATATTATATTTACTTTGGGTTGCCAAATACATGTATTTAAAATTCTCAAAGTGATTATATGTAATCAAGTCTACTAAGATGATCTACAATGTCAATTTAAAATAGAAAACTTTATATTTTTGAGTCTGACTCCCTCTCAGTCATTACAGACAGGCCAGTACCTGGGATATTCTACAGTGACATGGCTAACTGCTAAGAAGACATTATTTTATTAAGATTTTCACATGTGTATTACATTATATAATATAATGATTATTTGCCATACCACACCCTGTTACAAAGCTTAACAAAAAGAGTATAAAGCAAATATTTCTCTCCAAACAAATTGCAGTAATTCACCTTGTTGCTTTCCACTCTGTACATGAACAGAAATATGTGTTCCTTGGACACAGGTGTATCAATGGAACACACATTTCTATTCATTCCAAATTACAGTAATCAAAACTGGACTACAATGTGGGAAATATGGCAAATCAACTTCCTGAATAGATTTCACTAATCCCAGAGAAAAATAATTATAAATGTACAGTGAACTACAAACAGGTTGCCCTGTCCCAGGTGTACAGACTGATCAACATGTAGCTAAGTATCAATGACCTATGTACTGATATGGAACATATCACAGGTACGCCCCCTAGTAATGAACAGGTTTCTTCTGCACATTCCCATAATTTTGAAATAATCACACTCCAAATATGCAAAATATAATTCTACACAGTTAATGCCTAACATTCTAGACAAACAAGGCAATTAACAAGTCACACTATTTATGCTGATCTTTATAAATCTGTATAATGATAATTCTCTAAGAAATCTAATTAAATCATATTCAGGAATCAGAACATACTACTGCATTATCAAATTATGAATACAAGTATTTAGTTATTGTTAGATCTGTCCTTCCAATTTACAAAAATACCTTCAAATTATTGTATTAAAATAATACATAAATATCATGTGTTTCAAGGAATTTAATGTCCTTGAATCAGGCCACATAACTGCTGAAAGAATATAAAACAAGGCTTTATACCAAACAGAAAATATAATTGATTTTAACATTTACACATGTTTACATCATATAATGTCCCAGTTTATACTAGCAACTTAACGGCATCAACAATGGCTTCGTATGCTCTCTTCAAAATGAGGCGAGTCATGACATCAAGAGAGGTGGTGTGTTTGCGGTGGATTCCAAAGAAGCCAGCATCAAATTTGCCCTTCTTGCTCATCTGTCCCACACATAGTGGCACATGCAGTTTCCCTGTATTCATTATTAGGCACTATACAACCACTATATACAACAGATATCATCTGAGTTTTTGTTGGATTAAATTTACATAGAATACATTACTGTACACTTCAACCATAAAACTGTATTAAAAACATAGTAGTGAAATTTCATTTAAAAAATACTGGGCTTTTCTCTAGTCAGTACAACAATCTGTACCGTATCTTAATCAATTACATAAAAATTACAACATATTTCAGCCTGTTGACATCATCTTCAGGTGAAGCCTATTTTAAAAAAAAAGGTAAGATAATATATGTGATGTTGGGTTTTTTGTGTGTTGTATTTTTTTCTTGGAGGGGGGGGGGTCCTATTGCTAAGTGTATTTCAGGTTAAGTTTTCTTCTTTTGATTTCCTTATTAAGTTTAGTGGTGGTGCACCCCACTGTACATTATTTTATTCACTTTCTCTACTGTAGGTTCAGCACTCTCCATGACTGAAAAACTTCTTCAGGTTAAAAGTCTGAGAAACTGATCTAGCACATTCACCTAACAGTCACATTTCTTATCACACAGCCATCTTTTCCTTTTTAACATTTCACAGAATATTAAAAAATGTTGGCATCTATGTCTTTGTATTTCATGTTGTTACAGGTATCTGAGTTTTCATTTAAAGGCCCTCGCACATTACACGAACAAAAATGTTTGACTAATATTCACATGAATCAAGCTATGCAAACCACTAAAGTCGAAAGTCAGCAGGATTCCAGTTACACATTTATATGAAAATCAGTCAGAATATTTGTTTACAATGCATATGTTTCGGAGTTACTTATTTTCAACTCTAAAAATAACAATTTATATTTACCTGTACTACTATCCCAATAATTTACCACATAGTCCCTACAAATCCATGCTAAAATTGGGGCATTTCTCTCATCATGCGACAGCCTTTCTATTTCTTGTTGACTGAAGCCCATGTCCTGTGTTATCAGCCATCATGATACAACTGTTCCCAATTCACAACCATCTTTAAATTTGTGCCCACTGGCATTTAGTTTCAACACTGTAGACAGGTTATGCTGGCTTGATGAAGAATTCTTGTGATGAATACATAATCAATGTAGGTTCTATAGTACCAAATTATATGTCATATAAACTTATTTTTTGACTGACCTTTGCACTTATGGAAAAATTCAGTGCTAAATTGTCTTTCAATTGCTCAAAAGAGTTGAAAATATAGCCAAAAATACCAAAAATTAATGCTGTGACAGTCTCGTCAATCCAAAATATAGGTCAGGAGCATGGCATTTTTTACTCCAGCAGCCTACAGGATAAACCGTAGGACCCTACACATACCATATATAGGTTACCCTACTTGAGGCACTTCTTTATTATCCTCAGTCACTCCCCAGATAATACCTTCAAATAGGCGACCACCAGCCTGTTCCACATCCTTACTTAACCACTTTTCTTGATCATTTTTCCAATTTACATGATGTTACATAACCCCTACAGTTGAAACAGCACCACTAAATAATCTACAATACAATCACTAGATCAATCAATCAAAGTAAGTACCACTAAGATCAGTTACACTTACTGTTATGCCTATGGAATACCTACCATTTTTCCAATTGTGGTCCTCCATTGGTTGCACCATGTCTCTCATTCTGAATAGATTCTCTTTAAGCTCTTCAATGTCGTCTGACATGGGAAACCAGCCACTAAAACCAGATATGACAACATCGTTGTCTGTTGCTGCATGATTCACATCCACAGTCACCATTTTTGTGTTTGCTTAAACAGTGCACCTGTAACAGTATGCAGTGAAACAATGTGGTGTTATTACCTGTCTCTTTAACAACAAAGAGAACCTAATATAATCCACCAGTACTGGTAACCTGACAGCCTATTCTTATGGCATTTATATTCACATTCTGTACAATTCATTATTGAATAACTTACTTACTTACTCCATGGTGCAGAGTCCTTCTTGAGAAGCTAACTGATTTGCAGCTAGTCAAGAAATTTCCCGCATTTCATGGAACCCGAAGGTTCATTACCATACTCACAAGCGTCCGCCACCTGTCCCTATCCTGGGCCAACCCAATCCAGTCCACAAACCCACATCCCACTTCCTGGAGATCCATCCTAATATTACCCACCCATCTACGCCTAGGTCTCCCCAGTGGTCTCTTTCCCTCCGGTTTCCCCACCAAGACCCTATACGCCCCCCTCTCCTCCCCCATATGCGCCACA
>Ga0131853_10018245_pt1 | contig 12767 bp, 3 predicted proteins | sample TergutLab28metaG_FD_92764 | JGI IMG/M metagenome (GOLD analysis project Ga0131853, IMG submission 92764) | Labiotermes labralis P1 segment gut microbial communities from Petit-Saut dam, French Guiana - Lab288 P1 (version 2) (version 2) | ecosystem: Host-associated > Arthropoda: Insects >...
CAATGTGGTAATTCAACAGAATAGTTGCAAGCTCCTGATGATGGATATATTAATGTCCGAAACATGTTGAGCACATAAGAAGTGAAATAAAATAGCAAGTGACATCAAGTTGGTCTTTTATTCATCAACTCTTACAATGGCGCAGGTCCAATAAACACAAAAAATGTATTCTAAATTAATTGGCTGTAATATTGTACTTGCTGAAGACGTTGGTTATATTGGTGTTCTTAACAGTAGGAGATTAACAGATTATGTAACAAAATAAAAAAAATCCATCTTAATAAAGACCCATGTCTTGGTTCAAAAGACCCGGTCGGGATCCTGGATCAACAGGCAGATTGAATAAGGTCATAATCATACGATTCGCGTGAACCCATGTTTGTACTAGTGGTAAATTTATTTTACACAGTTAATCAGCTCCTGTTTGAAGAAGGTGTTTAGTATACTGGCTGAAATAAAACTCTCGAAAAAGCTATCTTCAAGAATGCATCCTAAAAATGCTTTTTTTTTCACCAATTAAAAATCACCCAAGCCAGATGGGTCTTGAACATGAATCCGTCTAATAGGTTTGTTCAATATTTAATATGTTTCTGTAATTTTTTATCTGCGTTGTGTGTGCATGTATTTTTGGGGTAAGAATGGCTAAAGATTCGTGACGAAGGCAAAGAACACTGTTTCAAGAAGATAGTCAACTCGACATTCTACATTATTTCTTTAAAATATTCCGATAATCGATAGAAAAAGATAAGGAAAAAAACTATAAATAATATTAGCTTTGGAAAATCGCTCTAAATGCTTTTCATTTTTACTGTATCGGTATTAAAATGCATGACAGCCATAAAGTTCAACAAACATGATCGTTAAGCCAATTAGCAATTCATTTGTATGTCATTAGTAAGTCAGATAATTGGCAAAGACTGCCAGTAATATAATGACTCTGTCATCCTTAATGTATTACATGTTGATTCTGTACTGTTACATGGGGGTTTGTTGTGTGACGTTCCGAAAGCAGGGTGTAATTTTTGTTCATATGTGGGGATCCATGAATCCACCCTTCTCATTTCAAACATTTCCGTAATTAGTCATGATATCACAGGCAGCTTTTTCTCGGAACTGGGTTCCATTTTAAATTAATATACAGCTCTTTCAAAAATTATTTTCCTAAAGAAGAAGCTGAATTTTTAAAAGGGTAAACCTTGATATGAAACAACAGATAGGTCTTTGAAAAAACATACACATCACCGAAATAATACACAGGACTTACAAACAATACCGAGGGCCTTAGGCAATAGGCCAAAGTATTATTGAACTCGTGATCAGTTGGGGGCCATACCGGGAAATTCATGGGACTAGTGTGAGGTTAGAGGCTACGTAGGCAATGATCAGTGTTCTGTAATATCAGTAACGAATTGGTCAGTATGAGCTGATCTGTCAATAATTCGCCTGTTGTCTGTCGGTCAGAACACGTCAATGTCTCCACAGCAGCTTTCGTCAAGTCTCCAGTAGGCCCTAATCCAACGACATGTCGTTATGAATGCCAAGCTTAAGACGTGACAGGACTGAATCTGAGGGAAAGTCCAAGTTGATTTCTCATCATTATCACAGGTTTAATACCACACAAATTCAGAACTCTCCTGTATATTTTGTGAAGAAGATATGTGATTCAGTATGCTCCACAAATTTTTGGTATTCACTTTATGTACTTACCGGTCCAGCAACTTCCTAACATTGGCAGCAGTTTGTGGTGGCTGCAGAAATTTGGTAAGACCGGGAACCAAAACAAGACTTTCAGAGGACGGTATCGTCTTATTTAGCCTTATTTTGTAAGTACTTCATGATAATACACTTGATATACGACTAATTCCGTAAAATTTCACTGACATTGAGGGGGAAAGAAAATTCTCCCATAATGATCAATGGACAATTAGAGTTCTCCCATAGAGACAGGTGATAACTAGAATTTTTCCATAGTGACAGATGACAATTAGAATTTTCATATATTTAACGGTGATAACTAGTTTTCTCACATAGTCATCGATGAAACTCAGAAATCACCTGTAGTGATCGATGTGAATTAGAAACGCGTGATTTCAGCCTTCTGCCGCGGTGTAATTGAGATCTTCGCTCTTTTGGGATGTTAGGCAGCGTAGACTGGTGTTTAGTTACTGACGTTTCGGGACAACCTGTCGGTTCTGTCTTGAAGTTTCAAGCACTCTTCTCCTATAGTGATCGACTACGCAATTAGAACTTTAATTCATGGCGTTCGGACGCTATAAACCATGTTACTAAGAAAATACACTCACAGAAGAAAGTTGAACGAAACTAATACCAAGTTTGTTGTGTTCCGGGACGTGATGCCGTATAATTTGGTAATTATGAGTCAACGGTTCAGAGAAAACCGATTCCTCGCACTTCAGGACACCAAACTCAAAACCTCTAGAAAATTATTACAAAACGTAATGGCGTTAACTTCGCTTGCTTTCAGATGTGGTTCACGTGTACTGGATCTTCAGAATCACTCTTATTTTGACTCGCGTAACGTGAAATTAGCAGTTCCACAGGGGTTTTCCTTTTACGACGCTGCTTAAGACCGGAATCCGGAGTATGCACTGAACTAGTCTAGGCCTGCTCACCTGTACAAGCATGTTCATCTCATTTTAATATTAACACACCATAAAATTTGTGCCAACAATAAACCCAGATCTCAGAGGGTTTTATAATTAACATTCCGTCGAAAGCGCATTGAATGGCAGGAGGTTTTTATTGCAAAGATAAATCGCACGTGTGCTACGACAAGTGTAAGGACGAGCAGTTTTCTATTTGTTATTTCCCAGAGACCTGTGATATAAAGTGCTAAATTTAACGTTTTACCGGCAACACGACGAGCAGCGATTTGTGACATTGGTATCACTTTGGTATACGTATCGCTTGTTTGCGACGTTGTAGTTGTATGGACCGCAATTAGTGGTTCGTACATGAGCAAATGCCATATTGCTGTCTGTAACCTTGCACAACAATCACAGACGTAACGGCTGCAGATATTGTTAGCATCAGCACCGCGGCACATGCGATATATTTCATCGCGTGAAACAGGTCTTCCATATTTTATCAGGAAATTGTTTTAAGCGCCGAAATACTCGAAATATTTGCTTTATTAACACCAAATCCTACGCGTGTCTCAGGTCACTGTGCACCAAATATTAACCTTTTAAAGCCTACTGCTTACGTGACGCACCAACAATTTAACATTCAACAACTGTACTCTCTGCCCACACTGTATTTATGTGTTTTGTATTTATCTGAGAACAAACAGCGACTTGTGCCACTTACACCATAAACTGATTGATTTTTATAACCGAGATGAAAAGTGTTTACAGCGCGGTACGGACTGGGTCTTTAAATAAAGCGGTCTGGGCTTCGTCTTTAAAGGGTTAATTAGATAACTGTGAAACTACGTATAGCCTAACTTGATTGCAATATTTCACCTTCCTGAGATAGAAAGGTCTCGGCATGCGTCTATCCGGATATTTCATTCTTCCACCACTCTGTTCCATCACATTCCATTCAGAGTCTCCCTTCTCTTATTCTGCCATCATCCCACCGTACGTATCCCTCATACTTCATTTCCTATAAAACATCCCACCATATGTGCCGAAACACATTTGTCACCACACCAAGACATATGAAGGCATATTTCCTGTGAGTGGACTGTACATTGCACTTTCATAGGGATAGAGCTGTACCTGTCAAACACGGTTGTTGTTGCATGAAATGGACACGTGTATCACAAATGAATGATTTTCACTTTCGACGGAACATGTCAGATCTCTAATCTCGTGGTGGTGTGAAAATATGTGTATGTAGGGCTGTGGCCACTAATCTGGCACTGGTGGAATGATATTTGGAAAGAAAATCCAAAGAACAACTTGATTATGGGCGCTAAATTCTGCGTTACAAGTCCCTAGATGCCAAACCGGGTCTTTGCGGTGGCAAGCCGGCAGCTTTCAGTCTGTTCTATGGGCAAGTCTTGGGAAAATACATTTATGTTAGCAGTGATTATAGTTATGACTATCCTTAATTACTAGTTATACATATATTTCTTTGATGTGAGTATCACTGTTATTAAGGGAGATTGGATTTTTAAATACCACCTGCATTAATACGCAGAATTTCTGGTATTTACCCATAGTGTGTGTATGGAGATTGTAACATCTTTACGGGTAACTGAATCAGGAACTACTTTTCTTAAATTTACGTTGACTGGCTTAATACAGCGTTTCCCAAACTATGTGCCGTGATATTCCGTAAAAAATCAAGAAAGCCAAACAATCATAGATTTTTTTTTATTAAATTTTGGTTGTAACATATTTGATCATAGTTTAAGATAACCGTTTGTGTAAGAATTTGTATAAGAACCTTTCGTTTGGTTACTAATAGATCTACTTATGCTGACCTCTATTTGATAAATGAGAAACCACAGATCATATCCTAGCAGTTGACCAACTTAATGCACAAATTCTTGTTTTATAATGTTTATTATATTTCTCTACATGTTTCGAGCACTATTGTGCTCATCACCAGATGGTCAGAGTGTGACGATGTCAGATGCTGTATAATACAATTTGACCTCCTGATGATAAGCACATAGTGCTCGAAACATGTAGAGGAATATAATAAACTTATTATAAAACAAGAATTTATGCATTAAGTTAGTCAATTGCTAGGATTGTACTGAGATGCACAGTCAGCAAAACATCAAAACACAGATCATATTTATGCTGTAAATATTTACGTAGTTAAAAGTGTTCCGTGACCATAAAAGTTTGGAAGACGCTGGTTTAATATATAATGATCTGCGTCTGATAATGATTACCCTTACCTGTAAAATAATTTCCAAAATTAACACTATTCACCTGTGCTACTTTGTGTGGGTACAGCTTGCAACTATACGCATACACGGAACTTGAAATAATTTGACCAGATTTGATACAGAGTGCCATAGATTTATACAACACTCCTTTTCAGCCGGTAGTCGAAGGACGTTGTCTTTCTGTGGTGAAGTGTGTCATAACTTCCCAGAAAGAAGAAAGGAGTGTACACGGCTAGTTCATATTACATTCTTATATGTATTAAAGATCATACTGATATATTAAACATATCTTAGGTTTATGTTGAAGACCGTAAAAAGCAGATATTGAATTGGCTTGTTGATATCATTGTATGTAAATATAAAAACTGTGATTATTTCTAAGATATATATATATATATATATATAAACCATCTGTAAATCTTTTGTTTAATTATCTCACTTTGTTATTAAATCCAACCTTGTGCTAGGTCTTTCGTATCTCTGGAGTTCCAATTTTCTAATCAGCACGCTGTTAAGATTATTTTTGTTTCACAATTAATTATCTTGACTGAACACAGAATAAATCGGGGTTGTTTGTTATTTGTGTGTGATTAATTACCTTGATCAGGTAACGCAAGACTCTTTTGTTCCTATTCTCAACTAACTGCAAAACACCGTATTTACTTCTTCTTTACACAGTTGCTTCTTTATTTTCTTCTTGCTTTCTAAAATTACTGAGGACCTCTTTGTGTTGTTTTCGTTTATTATTTTGACGATGTAGAATACGGTAATTGGTTAGCAGGTAATTATACTCTAAATAATGAGTCACTAATGAGCGTAAAATTTCGTCTTTTAAACAGCTTTCTGGTTTACCCCTTGGGCGAACTGACCCTTTGCGTTACAGCATATGGAAACTGACAGCAGCTTGCTTCTCTGGAGGCTCATCGTTTTGTATTATGACACTGTCCATGTCCTCTCATGCAGGAGCCTTTCTAATACTATACCTTTATTTAAAGTTGAAAGAAACATGTGTTGTAGGTCTGAAAAATGGGTTGCCAAAATGCTGTTTACATGTATATTAGGTTTGGAAACTGCGTTCCTCAAAATGCTCTCGACGTTTTCGCACCTTCACAGATATGTCAATAATTGATTTTGCAGCGTGCGCCTGTCTTCAAAGTCATTATCCCAATCCGGAGTTATTGCAGTGTTGCGCTGGTGCCTTCTCTCGCTCTTCTTGCATGGAAAATGTTTACCGATACAAGCGGGAGTAGCTCAGTATTCACGGTTACTAGAACACGGGTTGGAAGTCCAAGGACTCGTAGTTCCATTCCAGGCAGGGTCGAGAGATCCTTATCTTCTCGAAAGAGCCAGCTGCTGTCAAGTTTAAAGTGGCGGGGCATGTGTTTTATTGGTCGAGAGTTTTATTGGTCGAGAGTTTTATTGGTCGAGAGTTTTATTGGTCGAGAGTTTTATTGGTCGAGAGTTTTAAGAATGTGTGGAGCTTTACCCATTCTACCTGCTATGGATTAAAGTTGTGGTGCTTAAGCAAGCACACAAACGACTTCATGTTTATATATTACAAAGAGTAAGGACTGTGAAAGAGTGACGAATGTATATGTAGTTAGCTGAATTATGGTGACATTGTCTGTCTTTTTTGGTTATTTCATCTGGCAGGAGTGAAAAACAACACGTAGTAGATGACTTCGGAATTTTTGCTGATAATGAATATGAGATGAAAGTCTCTTTGCTCCGTTCTACCCATTTACCTTTTATATCATAACGCTGGACACAGAAAATGATACGGGAGGCCCACATCAGTCAATGTGCATTTGTTTATTATTTTTCGTCCAAGCTTCCAAAGGCCCTGTTTTTTTTTTAAAGAAGTTTTGACCGGTTTGACAGAATGCTTTGTTATGTTTTGTTATGTTTTGTATGAACTTCATTTTTTATGTTTGCATGTAGTTTTATTGTATGTAAGGCAGGTGACAATATATGTGGGGTCGCACAGTTACGCTTTCTTCTGGAAATTTTCGATGGGTTGTGTGTCGGACGTGCCAAACACGAGGATGTAATCCAATTTCAACAACAGACGGAAGGCAATAACGCATTTTCGCCACGTTCGTTTGAAACGTAATGGGCTTTTACTATAGAATTACTTTCTTAATGCACTGAGTGTGTCAGAAATATGTGGGGCGTTGAAACATAATCTTGTCCGTTATACCGGGGTCCAACAATTTCTAGATTAACCCCTGATCGCCAATGCCCTTTTTAGACGTGCCGCGAAAATTTCTTTATTCTCGTGGAAACTGAAGTGTTCAAAACATCTTTACTATTTGCACTAATAGCGAGATTTGAAGATCTTGCAGCTCACGTATAATATCTGTGGTACGCAGTTTGAGGTCACGCGTACTGACATACAAATTTCCAAGTTTTGGAAGATATCACTACCTCCGTCTTCAGGCCAGTAGAATGCTCTGAAATCAGGGGCAGCACCTTTATCCAAAACCTTGGTATCCTTATACCAATCTACAGAGTGTTACATGCCAGAAGATCGAAATATTTTTCTGCCTCTTTGCTCTCAACTGATGTACTTTAGTTGTTGATTTGAATTGCCTGAAAATCATCGATTTAAACTGCAATTGCGGAATACAAAAGGCACTATTTTAATAGCGTCATAATTTTCACGTAAAAGTAATTACAATAAACAGCTTTCCGTATTACATAAAGTGACATATTTTCGCCGGTCCCAGTGGCCGCGCGGTCTAAGGCGTAGGTCTACGGCCGCTCGCCTGCTGTGGGTTCGAATCCCGCCGAGGGCATGGATGTCTGTCTGTTGTGAGTGTTGTGTGTTGTCAGGTAGAGGTCTCGGCGACGCACTGTTCACGCGTCTAGAGGAGTCATACCGATTGTGATGCGTCGCTGTGTGTATGATCTAGAAACCTCAAGATGAGGAGGCCATGGCCGCGTTGGACCGCAGCGCCACAGGGGAAAAAAAAGAAATATATTATTTTTCCGTTCCTAATTTTGGGCACTCCGTAAACATCGTAGCATTCCGCTGTATACGTGTGACATTCTGTTATCATAACGAACCAGACGTCTGATCTTCGCTTCGCCTAGTTTCGTGAGTTTAATGTCGGGAATGAGCCTCTGTACCCAATGAATTGAAATTTCTGTGGGCTTCAGAACCGGTCTGGATGCTGAGGAAAATACAAAACTCCTTGCACTCTTTTTGACGGAAGATTACCTGAAAATTTTCTATATTAACAGTACTTCGACACGAATTTGGATCTGTTATACTGCACTGATTACTACAATTTTAGAAGACACTTGAGATACTTAGCCGACTAGAAATATATTTTGGTGCATATGGCCAAGACCCGGAGACTGTTTTTACTGTCTGAGAAAACAGTGGTGAATGAAACCTGCAGGTTTTAGGTCATTTATGCCCTATATCCTTATCTATCAGAATTAGGAATTGTATACTTTTTGATAAATTACACTATAATTTACATATCCTATATCTAGTTACTGAAGCTTGGAAGACTGGATCTGAAACATAGACTATATTAATATAACAAATAAATAATAATAATAATAATAATAATAATATTTCAGTTCTTACAACTCTTGAGGATACCTATCAGTTAACACCGGGCTATCACGTTGGTAGCCCATACAAGTATGTGAAATATTTAAGCATCATCTACTGAAAGAATTCGGATATTGTGCATAAATTATGGGGGTTCTTTAAAAATATTCATACAGAGCATAATATTTACCTTGTCCTAAGATTGTTTTTGAAAACTCTTTATTTTATGAGTGCCTAACAATAAACGTAGAAGGCATGTTAGGGCTCCTAGCGAAACTTTACAGTCTGTGCCAAGAAAAACTGAAAGACAAATGACCATTCATGTCCTCCGTTTTTATCTTGATAATATCTCCCTGGTGCTACTAGCAGGTAAATTTTACACCGGAGTAAACGAAGGCATAAAGAAATTGTTGTTATATTCTCTGATTATTTAATCATCTAAATCCCTGTGATATTTTTTAGGCACTAGGAGCTGTAAAATTAACGAAGCTCGGAACGTTGTCATGCATTTTACGTACTTGGTATTTGGTGCTAGTCTCGCAGTAAATCCTTTACCCAAACAACATTATTAAACTGGTTTTTCTGATGGATATAGACAGTTTTTATGTGAGATAGAAAGTATATATATATATAAATAAAATTTTAGTTGACGGTTTCTCACCTCGGAGTTCCGGATTCGATTCCAGGACTGTCCATGTCAGATTTATGATGGACATATTTGGACTGGGTTTGATTTTTTTTCCAAGCACTTCGGTTTTCCCCAGTCAGTAACATTCCCCTAGTCCTCCGTACTCACCTTTATCTGACTCAGAAGAACAAGTGGGTGGAGCCTGAGATCCTTGAAATCTCTCGGATATCTGGAGCGAATTGGACAGGAATGTAATTTCCAATTGTTGTATTACCTTTCGGGGGATTAGTAGGGGTAATAAAGTCTCAAATAGAACGTAGTATCTCTTAGGTACACAGTTTTAACTGCTTCAGCTGCTTTGTAAATGTAGTAAACAATTCATAAAAAACTGAAAATTCAAAAGGAGCGAGTTTTTAAAACAAGTGTTCCTTTGCAGATATCACATGTTGAAATGCTTAATTGTTCTGCCAATTTCGCGGTATGTTCCTGCAGAATCTGCTGTCTCTCTTGACATCAAATGCAGTAATATAATTTGTAGTGTTTGCTTCTACCATTAGTGTATCTGGCACGGAGCTAACACAGTTAATTAGGATTTGGACATTAGCCGGCAGTCATGCGGAGTGACTCCTAAAACCACGAGGTTGGTATTTCCACTATTGAATACGTGTCAGTGGCGCTCTACCATGGCACTGTATAATCCCACCACTGGAGGCTGCAGTGCTATAATCAAGTTTTTAATGCTTTGAATACCAGAATTTTGTGTTTGTACGAATGTTCAAATGCTGTCACCCAAAAGTAAGACCATAAAGGTAAATAGTAGAAAAAGGCTGCCCATATTAGTAGTGCAGTATACTTAAAAGGACGTGGTTTCTGTAGGACTCTAAACTAATAATTTTCTCATTATTTTTAAACAGACTTTCGGATATCTCTTTAAGCCTATTACATTACGTAACTTACTTCACGTAGTTTAAAATTTCCGATGTTGTTGTCTGTATATGCAATTTTAACGCATGTGTGTGAAAAACAGACACAGATAACAAAGATTGTAACCTATTGAAGAATTTCATGACTGAATTTTTCATTGCATGTTATCAGGGGAATAAAATTCAAGAGGATGAGTTGGGCGTGTCAAGAAGGAGGCTAGGGACAATTTAAAATATCAAAATTTCTTTCTAAAAATGAGAAGGGAGGATTCACATCTTTGCACTTGGGCATAAAGATATAGCGGATAATACTGAAATGGATCAAAAAGATTTATCATTTCTGTCATGTAGTTTCTTTAGGAAAATGTGCCAATTACTGCATGGTAAATACCACTTTAATGACGTGGTAGTTGTACTTACCGTTAAGTTGGTGGCTCTGACTGCGATTATGAAGATAAAAAAAATAAGGTCCTACAGGATGCATGATTTTCTTTAAGGATGCAGCCAGTTAAATGCAGTCACAGACGGCTGAACTATACGTACTAGCTTTAAAAAGTTCCCGGAATTCACTGGTAAAATTTTCAGGAATTACTACTTATGAATAAAAATGTATATTGACATAATTTGTTGCCTTAGGGATGTGGTCAGAAGGGAATACGCCGAAAAATGGAGAAAAACAGTTGATTTCTCTTCACGATACTACTCCAGTGCACCGGTCGGTTTTGGTCAAGGATGTTTTAGCAGAGAACAACGTGACAATACTTGAGCATCCCCCATAATCATCTGACCTGGCTGCAGCTGATTTTTACCTATTCCTTATACTGAAGTCAGCATTTAAGGGACGGCGCTTTTGTGACGCTACAGACGTTATTAAGAAGGCGACGAAAGATCTGAAAAAGCTTTCAAAAATGGCTTCCAGGAATGGCTCCAACAACTTTATAGTCGCTGGTAGAAGTGCATATTTGCATAAGGGGACTATTTTGAAGGAAATGTACTTGTAGCTTAAATGATTGTACTATTTTGTATTTCGCAGAAATAAAGTGATTTGTGGGAACATTTTGAAGGTAGAACATAGGATCTGGGACCGAACAGGACGTTGTAGCGATAGCAGTGTAGTTTTGAACTCTGGAGATACCCCTTTCAAGTCTGGACTGTGACACAGCCTATTCTGACTGAAGTTTTTATGGTAACCTAATTCAATCCAGAGGAATGCAGCGACATTACGTTTGTTATGCTACAGCCCCTTTCTGTCAATTCCCACTTACCACTAATCAATGATCTTCCAATCGACGCAGTAACTTGAGTTGACATGTTCGTAAAATAAAGCAGCCAGAAAAAGTAATTCGTAATTTGGAGGCGTGAGGACCGCTTCCACTTTACCACATTTAGTCCGAAGAACCTTCATTGAAAATCTGATATCTAGAATCTTGAGTTAGGGTATACACACTTGCAGTGCAGCATGGCCTGCATAAAAACATTAACTGATTTCTTAATATGACGGATATTGAGGAAAAAAACATACTGATATTTGGGGGTTGTTTGACTGTCATCTTCCTCATGAAATAATGTGGAATGCCAAGTTGATGGAAAAAGGTAATTTTATTTATATATTCTTAGCTCGACATGTTTCGGGTACATACGCTCATCATCAGGAGCATTAGATGTTGAGTTGCAGCATATGGTTTTCTGCACCGAGTTTGTGGATTGGTGGTGGTTTTGAGAGCCGCTGCGTAGGTCGTGTGTATGTTGCGGACGGTGAGTCGCACGGCACCATCCGCACCGCACACACGACCTACGCAGCGGCTCTCAAGACCACCACCCATCCAAAAACTTGGTGCAGAAAGCCATATGCTGCAACTCAACATCTAATGCTCCTGATGATGGGCGTATGTACCCCAAATTTGTCGATCTAAGAATACATCAATAAAATTACCTTGTTGCATCAAGTTGGCATTCCACATTTTTTCATACTGATATTTATATGATCTCGCTATATGATCATGCAGTGTAGTAATACAAGTGTGGCGGAACACTAATAACAAGAACAAATACGAAGAGAAGTGATTTTATAAAATCTAAATTGACAGGAAGAATGAAGATAATAAAAAAGTATTATTCAAATCATGATACAAAAAAATGGAAATATATGTTAAAGTAATTACACCAGTACATCGCTACGAAACCTAATAACTGCACACTAATGGTTTTCGAAGCTGACTAACTTTCATACAACAGATGTTCTGTACGTCCGCATAGAGACAGTGCTAATTTTAGCGTTATTTGGTAGAGCTGCATAGGGCAGTATTGCTCTTAGCGTTATTTTCATGTTGCACTGAGAACTACAATGGATTTCCGAAAGGGAGATTTTTTAAAATGACGAGGTAGTAATTTGAACTTTGTGTTGCAAAATATTACGAAAGTACACGCAAATTTTCTGCTAATTTTTCTTGTGCGAAATGCAGTGGTTGCAAGACATTTAAGAAATCTCACGAAGTCGATAGCTGTGGGGTTTAGCCGAAGTACTCGTTACTCAGCAAGGTTGTCTTGAAATAAGCCACAGTTAAACAATAAAATTGTATTTCATAGTGTAATAAACTCTTAACTAACGCTTGAAATCATGTGTGAGATTTAGGTATCTGTAACAATTTGCATAACCATGAAAAAGAAGAGTGCAGAAAAGCAAGTTCTCAACTAACACACATACAAGTTAGTGCACTGAATTATTTCTGCATTACATGGAGACAGCTTATTTAATAATAATAATAATAATAATAATAA
>Ga0131853_10018246_pt1 | contig 12767 bp, 13 predicted proteins | sample TergutLab28metaG_FD_92764 | JGI IMG/M metagenome (GOLD analysis project Ga0131853, IMG submission 92764) | Labiotermes labralis P1 segment gut microbial communities from Petit-Saut dam, French Guiana - Lab288 P1 (version 2) (version 2) | ecosystem: Host-associated > Arthropoda: Insects >...
ACAATCGTTACAATTACGGATCCACATGGAAATGCAATTTCATGGTCAAGTGCTGGTGCACTAGGATTTAAAGGTTCACGTAAGTCTACTCCTTTTGCGGCTCAAATGGCTTCAGAAGCAGCGACTAAAGCAGCAATGGATCATGGGATGAAGAGCGTAGATGTAACTGTAAAAGGACCAGGACCTGGTCGTGAAGCAGCAATCCGCGCACTTCAAGCAGCAGGTCTTGAGGTGACAGCGATTAAAGACGTAACACCAGTACCACATAACGGATGTCGTCCTCCAAAGCACCCGAGAGGGTAATGATAGACCCAAGGGGCTAAAACTTATTTAAAAATAGTTAGGAGGGAAATCAATGTTAGAGATCGATAAGCCAGAAATCAAGCCTGAATGGATTGACGAAGAGAGTCATTCAGGGAGGTTTGTTCTTGAACCCTTAAAGCGTGGGTATGGAACAACCATTGGAAACTCACTGAGACGTGTTTTACTTTCATCGCTACCAGGTGCTGCAGCAACTTCAGTTTTAATTGAAGGTGCGATGCATGAATTCACAGCGATTGAGGGTGTTGTTGAAGATGTGACACAGATTGTGTTGAATCTTAAAAAATTAGTTGTGAAAAAAGAAGCTTCTATCGATGTGAAGGAACTTCATCTTGATGTTTCAAGGACAGGACAAGTATTTGCTTCTGATTTTGAACCTGATAGCGACATAGAAGTGGTCAATCCTGATTTGCATATCGCAACGATTGCACCAGGTGGCTCATTAAAAATGACACTCAAAATTCGAAGTGGCAATGGATACGTAGGAGCTGCTGACAACAAGAAGTATCTTGAGTCAGTTGGTGAAATTGCGATTGATTCCATTTATACGCCAATTGCTAACGCTTCTTACGAAGTATCAAAAACCCGTGTGGGACAAGATGCTTCCTATGATAAATTAGCGATTGATTTAAAAACAGATGGCAGCTTGAAGCCAGCAGAAGCATTATCATTGGCATCTAAGCTACTAGTAGAACATTTTAATGTTCTTGTTGATTTAGATGAACTTGGTAAAGCCGTGTCATTTATTAATGAACGTGAAGATGAAACAAGTGGTCGTGTATTAGATATGTCCATTGAAGAACTCGACCTATCTGTGCGTGCATATAACTGTTTACGTCGACATGGCGTTGATACAGTAGAAGACCTAGCAGCTTTAAAAGAAGAAGATATCATTAAGGTTAAGAATTTAGGGAAAAAATCAATGAAAGAAATCAAAGACAAGCTGAATGAGCTTGGACTTGGACTTGGCTTTGTTGAGTAAATACGAGAGGAGGTCACCTGAGTATGGGTTATAGAAAATTAGGACGCTTAAGCCATCAACGTAAGGCGATGCTACGTGACTTAGCAACTGATCTTATTATCAATGAGCGCATTACAACAACTGAAGCGCGTGCGAAAGAGCTTCGTCGTACAGTTGAGAAGTTAATCACTCTAGGAAAGCGCGGTGACTTGCATGCGCGTCGTCAGGCGGCTGCGGTTGTTCGTAATGAAGTAGCGAATGCTGAAACAAACACAACAGCATTACAAAAGCTATTTTCTGATATTGCACCAAGATACACGGAGCGTAATGGCGGATATACGCGTATTATTAAAACGGCTCCACGTCGTGGAGATTCAGCTAAAATGGCAGTAATCGAGTTGGTTTAAAAACCAGCTCTTTTTATTTGAAAATATTTTCCAAAAATGGTAAAATAGAACTAGTTTTAGGACAGGGAGGCAAAAGATTTATGGATAAGAAGACAGTTAAAGATCTTAACTTACAAGGCAAAAAGGTCTTGGTGCGTGTGGATTTTAATGTACCCTTGCAAGATGGTGTGATTACCAACGATAATAGAATCACGGCAGCCCTACCAACGATTAAGTACATTTTAGATCAAGGCGGTCGTGCCATTTTATTCTCACACTTAGGGCGTGTTAAAGAAGAAGCAGATAAGGCTGGAAAATCTCTAGCTCCTGTGGCACAAGCTTTAGGTGAGAAACTAGGCAAAGAAGTTGTATTCCCGGGGACAACACATGGTACAGAGCTTGAGTCAGCCATTGGAAGTCTCGCTGATGGAGATATTTTGTTAGTAGAGAACACACGCTTTGAAGACGTTGATGGCAAAAAAGAATCAAAAAACGATGCTGATTTAGGTGCTTACTGGGCATCCCTTGGCGATGGAATTTTTGTTAACGACGCTTTTGGAACCGCGCATCGCGCTCATGCTTCTAATGTTGGGATTTCTTCTAATGTAGAACATGCTGTAGCAGGGTTCTTGTTGGAAAATGAAATCAAGTTCATCAAAAATGCAGTGGATACACCAGAACGCCCATTTGTAGCGATTCTTGGTGGATCTAAAGTATCGGATAAAATTGGTGTGATTGAAAACTTACTTGATAAAGCAGATAAAATCATCGTTGGTGGTGGAATGACGTACACCTTCTACAAAGCACAAGGGATTGAAATAGGTGCCTCACTATGCGAAGACGACAAGTTAGAGCTAGCACGTGAATTAATGGCTAAGGCTGGGGACAAACTAATCTTGCCAATTGACTCAAAAGAAGCCAATGCATTTGCAGGATACACGGTTGTTCAAGATACAGTCGGAGAAGCTGTAACGGGAGGTTTCTTAGGGTTGGACATTGGCCCGAAGTCGATTGCTAAGTTTGAAGCTGAAATCGCTGGTGCTAAAACTGTTGTATGGAATGGGCCGATGGGTGTGTTTGAGAACGATGATTTCCAAGCTGGAACGATAGGTGTTATGGATGCTATTGCAGCACAAGCTGGTGCGATTTCAATCATCGGTGGTGGAGACTCAGCTGCGGCAGCCATTAACTTAGGTCGAGCTGATAAATTTTCATGGATTTCAACGGGTGGTGGAGCTTCCATGGAGTTACTAGAAGGGAAAGAACTGCCAGGTTTGACGTCATTAACTGATAAATAATATGATTTGAGGGAAAAGGTGAAGTTGAATGAAAAGGATATTATCAATTGCTTTAATTGCCATGTTTTCTCTAGTACTCATTGCTTGTGGAGATTCAAATGAATCTGACTTAATTGGGACTTGGGAAAGAGACACTGATTTTGGGATTTTTCTTATCACATTTAATGAAGATGGCACAGGTACTTTTGATATAAGGGATTTATCTGCTCCAGCCGATCGATTTGAATGGTCCGTAAATAATGGCACCCTTACAAAAGAATTTATTGACCTTGATGAGGTAGATGAAATGGAATACGAAGTGGATGGAGATATACTAACCTTAATAGAAGATGGAAATGACTTTATCTATACACGTGTTGAATAAGGCAAAGAATGACTAGGGTCGGTATCATCAACCGACAAGCGAACAAAAAATATAGGAAAAATAAAATTTAAGAAAAGGAAGTGATAGGATGGCTAAGAAAAATTGTATTATTTGTCAAAAAGAAGCTGGAAAAATTGCAGGCAATAAAACGGCTGATAAGAGTACTTTGTGTGACGATTGTGCATCGGAAATGGGACTCCCAATCACAATGAAAAACATTAAGATTATTAAGAAAAGCAGTGACGCTGAACTTAGAAGCAGACATGCTGAAATGGCTGGTCAATCTAGCAGTGAGTTTGAAGATTTCAAAAGTGGTAAAATTGATCAAATTACATTAAATTTCAAGAGTGCTGAAAAGGTTGAAGTTACTTTAGATCAAACAGGAATTACGATTGATAAAAAAGGACTTTTAAACGCTATGACTGTTGGAATTACGGGAGCAAAAAAAGTACCATTTACCAGTATTACAGCTGTGCATTTTAAAGAACGTGGGAAAATAATGAGTGGTGTTTTACAATTTTCGATTTTAGGTGTGGCGGCTGCAGCCTCAGGCTTGAGTGGCGCTGCAGAAGACAAATATGCTGTCATGTTTGCCAATAAAGAAGAAGAAAAGAAAGCCATGCAAATTCGTGATTTTGTTGATGAAAAGATTTCAAGCGGAGGTGCGCTAGGCGGGACAACTGTTATTAATGAGAAATCACCTGCAGAAGAAGTGAAAGCATTGAAAGAGTTGTTGGACATGGGTGTTTTAACCCAAGAAGAATTCGATATGAAGAAAAAAGAATTACTAGGATTGTAGTTCATGTCATTAACTGAGAAATAAGGAAGAATTTTATTTCCAAGGAAATAAATTGTAAAATAAAAAGAAGAGGTGTTGCAACATGTCAAGAAAACCAATTATTGCAGGAAACTGGAAAATGAACAAGAACCGTAAAGAAGCATTAGAATTTATGGAAGCTGTCGTAAATGCTGTTCCATCATCAGATAAAGTAGAGAGCGTTGTTTGTGCGCCGGCGGTTCATTTAGACGCTTTGGTGGCTGTTCAAGGTGAGAATTTACGCATTTCAGCACAAAACGTACACTTTGAAGAAAATGGTGCCTTTACAGGAGAAATTGCACCAGGAATGTTAAAAGATTTAGGTGTGACTCATACGCTAATTGGTCATAGTGAGCGTCGTGAAATGTTTGCTGAGACCGATGAGACGGTCAACAAGAAGACACACGCTGCTCATGCTCACGGCATCATTCCAATTGTATGTATTGGTGAGAGTTTGGAAGAGCGTGAAAATGGAACAACCAATGAAATCGTGGATGGACAGACAGTGAAAGCTTTAGCTGGCTTGACAAAAGAGCAACTAAAAGAAACCGTCATTGCTTACGAGCCAATCTGGGCCATTGGAACAGGAAAAGTAGCGACCGACGAGCAAGCAAATGAAACCATTGGTTACGTGCGCTCAGTGATAGCTCGCGAACACGGTCAAGACGTAGCGGATGCGATTCGTATTCAGTACGGTGGTTCTGTAAAGCCTTCTACCATTGCAGGGTTAATGGCACAGCCAGAAATTGACGGTGCTTTGGTTGGTGGTGCGTCACTTGATATTGAATCGTTCTTAGGACTGTTAGACTTTTAAAATGAATAGCATGAGGTAAGCCTTGCTCTTTAGTTGAGCAAGGTTTTATACAATTAGGAACTCTATTGATTTTGGAGTAAACTTTGGATATAATAAAATAACAGACGATAGAAAATAAGTGAAAGGTTGTGAATGCACTTGCTTAATCAATTGACAGATATGCTTCAAAACCTTTCCATTCTAGATGTTGTCCTCTTTTTGCTTGACACTTACCTTGTGTGGTTGGCCATTTACTTGCTTTTAAACCTCATTAAAGTAAACGTGAGAACCATGCAAATTTTGAAGGGGCTCATCTTTATCTATATCATCAGCTTTTTTAGTGACTTACTTAATCTTCCCGCCTTATATGCCATGGTTGATATGGTCATTGCGTATGGCGTTTTAGCCGTTCTGATTATTTTCCAACCAGAAATCCGAGCTGCTCTTGAAAGAATTGGATTAAACAGTGCCAAAGGACGCGAAAAGTCGAAAAAAGGTAATCTAGTTGATCTCCTTGGTGCATCCGTGGACTATTTATCTAAACGACGAATTGGAGCCTTGGTTGTTATAGAGCAAGAAGTGAAACTGGATGAATTCTTGATTTCTTCTACCATGATGGACAGCTGGATATCCATGGAATTGTTAAATACTATTTTTGCTCCAACGACCCCTTTACACGATGGTGCAGTTATTATCCGGGATGAAAAAATTTACTCTGCTGCCGCTTATTTGCCATTAACTAGTCGGACAGATGTTAGTAAGGAATTTGGAACAAGACACCGTGCAGCCATCGGTGTAAGTGAAATTACAGATGCCATTGTTTTGGTGGTCTCCGAAGAAAGTGGAGATTTTTCCATTGCACGAAGAGGTTACATTACAAAATTTGAAACGATTGAAGAATTTAAAGTATCTTTACAATCTCAGTTTAAATAAGTCATAGAGATAGGATGGTAAACGTCGTGAAAAAGACGGTTGATTTTTTAAAAAAGATGTTAGCGATGATTGTAAATCCAAGGCTTATTTTAGACTTCTTTAAAATCAGGAATCTAGATCGAAATTATAATCGCATGATGGCGAATGAGCGGACCATTCGATGGGTAGCTCTTATTATCGCAATGGTTACTGTTGTCAGTGTGCGCTATACACCTCTTGAAAACACAGGAATGACGGAAGAAATTCAATTGCCACTTGAGATTCGAATCAATGAGGAGTATACCTACTTTGGTAGCGAGATTCCGCCTACGGTGACGGTCTTTTTAACGGGGGATCCCGTTCAGATCAACTTAATGCGAAATAGTTTAGAAATGTTTGTAGACTTACGTGGTCTTGAACCTGGAGACGAGCACGACGTTTTTATTGATAGTAATAACACTTCCGATCGTGTAACGGTTAGAGTAGAACCACAACTTATTTTTGGTATCCAAGTGGCACCTATTATTGAACGTCATTTCAGTGTAGAAGAGAATGTAACCCTGTCAATTCTTCCTGTATTAGACATAGATCCACGCTATAGAATGGAAACGACTATTGAACAAGAGTATGTGGTGATAAGAGGGCCGGAAATACTCTTGGAACAAATTGCAGAAATCCGTGCCATCATAGGTAGAGATGAAATTGATTTTGATTTAGAAACACAAGTGCTTATGGCAAGGTTAGTTGCTTCTGATGGAGCAGGAGAGGCCATCGGTATTAATATTTCCCCAATTGAGCTAGAGGTCCTCATCGAAATCCGTGAGCATACTCGCGAACTCAATTTAGAAGTCAATTTAACCAACGTACCTAACAACATTAGAGTACAAAGGACGACAGTAAGTCCTGAGGCCATTGAAGTCTGGGGATTAATTGACCGGTTAGGAGACGATTGGGTCTTGGAAGTTGATTTCAATGACTTAAGTAATCAAGGAAGAAAAACAGTGACACTTGATTTCCCAGAGGGGGTTTACTCAGACATAGAAGAGGTGAGTGTTCGAGTTGATTTTAGTACAACTGAGCCTTCAAATGGTGAGTAAGGTTTTGAAATTAAGAGGTCAGGTTAGACAGCACAAAGGAGAAGTTTTCTCTTTTGTGTTTTTAAATGGACAAGAAAAGCTTTTAAGGATATAATATTAGGATGGGGTGTTGAAATTAGCCATCGGTTGCTAATCGTTGCAGATTTTTGAAAAGTAGGAAGATAATATGGAAAATTATGAAAAATTAGACTTTAGAGAGGAAGACTTTGGAATTGATTCAAAAAAGAAGAAGAAAAAGAAGCGTCGAAAAATAGTCCGGCTCGTTGTCCTTTGTATTTTGGCCATTGTCATCTTTTTTGGTGCAGACATCTTTTTAAGATTACGAAGTGCTTTTAACCAAGCACATTATCCGATCCAGACCATTAACTTACGTGAGCAAGAAATGGATTTAGGTGGCGATCCGCTCTCTATTTTAATCTTAGGAATTGATCGTGATGGTCCACATGATCGAGGGCGGTCCGATGTGATGATGTTGGCAACGATTAATCCTAACACGAATTCGACCTATTTGGTAAGTATTGCACGTGATACTATGGTAGAAATTGTTGGACACGGATCCACAACACGAATTAACCATGCTTATGCCTATGGTGGTCCCGAAATGGCTGTCAATACCGTACAAAACTTTTTGAACGTTCCGATCGATCACTACGTTGAAGTTAATATGGATGTTTTCGGTCCCCTAGTTGATGCAGTAGGTGGCGTTACTGTGTACAATGACACGGTAGCATTTAGTCTGAGTGGTCACGACTTCTCTTTGGGGTCTGTTGATCTAGATGGAGATGCAGCACTTGCCTATGTTCGGATGCGTATGGAAGACCCAGAAGGTGATTTTGGTCGGCAAAGGCGTCAACGTGCAGTAATGGGTGCACTTACGAGTGAATTAGTAGGGGTTAGAACCATCACTAGGTATCAAGAGCTATTGGACATTGCAGGTGATGGCATGCGAACCGATGTCACGCTTGGCAACATGGTCACCATCTCGACCAGATACGGGGCAGCTTTACGAAACATCATAGACCTAGATTTGCGGGGTTCAGGTCAAATGGTGAATGGGATGTCTTTGATTGTTGTTTCTGAGGCAGATCGATTGGAAATGTCTACCCGGTTGAGAAGGCATTTAGAATTGGAGTAGTAAATTGGAAACTTGAAAACCTTTCGAGTTTCTTTTTTACTTGTGGTATAATAGAAGCACTTCAGGCTTTGCTTGACTAGCGCTATTCAACACGGCTTTAAACTAATGGAGGAAAACTAAATGAAACCATTACAAGATGAAAAAGTTTTCAAATGTACCATACATAGCTTTGTTCGGGTAACAGATACGCTTATTTGGAAATTAATTCAAACCCCAGAATTTCAACGTCTACGCCGGATTAAGCAACTTGGTGGCACCCATATCGTCTATCCAACGGCGGAACACAGTCGTTTTTCACATTCTTTAGGTGTTTACTTCATTGCCCGCCGTATGATCGACGTTCTAAAAAAACAGGCGATAGAGTTTACTGAAAAAGAGCGGATGTTGATTTTGTGTGCGGCTCTACTTCACGATGTGGGGCATGGCCCTTATTCCCATTCTTTTGAATCAGTCCTTGAGGTCGATCACGAAGAATTTACTCGCCGAATTTTAGTAGAAAATACCCAAATTAATGCCTTACTTGAAGGTTATCAGACCAGCTTTTCAACTGAAGTGAGCCAGGTCATTGAGAAAACTCATTCTAATAAGCTCATTGTTAGTCTTATCTCCTCTGAACTTGATGCTGATCGTTTGGATTACCTTTTACGTGACTCCTATTTCACCGGCACCTATTACGGACAAATTGATCTAGAGCGTATCTTACGGACCATGCGAGTGAAAGATGGAGAAGTGGTATTTAAATATTCTGGCATGCACGCACTGGAGCACTACCTCCTTAGTCGCTATCAAATGTACTGGCAAGTTTACTTACACGACTGCTCATTGAGCTTCAACTCTTTAATCAAATCCCTTCTATCACGGGTACAGACCCTATTAAAAGAGGGTTATTCATTTAAAACAAACATGACCCTCCTTGAAGGTATCTTTTTGCCAGAGGTCATTGCTATCCATACTTATTTACGCATGGACGATGGTGTCATCACTACGTTTGCTGGTTTTTTCCTAGAGGAAGACGATGCCATTTTAAAAGATCTTGCCCGCCGCTTTTTAAATCGTGGGTTGCTAGAGTCCTTTGAGTACGAACAAAGTGAACAGGCAAGTCAGCTCATTGTCTCTTTGGTACATCAACTCGAAGAAATGGGCATTGACACCAACTATTATTTCGATAATAATCACCATGAACAGTCTACCTATGATTATTACGAAACCGATCGGGGTGATGCCATTGCATTGCTTATGCCAGATGGAAGTAAACGAGAAATATCAGAGGTCTCAAACATTATTAACGGCATCGTGAATGAGCCAAAGTTTAAAAATACAATCTTATTACCGTTAGATCTGATTGAAGCTAGTGACCATCGAGAGGAAGTTATGACCATCGTAGAACAACTACTAGGAAGGAAGCTATATGTTTAAAGAAGTCATTGTTGTAGAAGGGCGCGACGATACAAGGCGTTTGAAAGAGATTTTTGGTGAGATTGAAACCTTTGAAACAGGGGGATCTGCCCTTGATCAAGAAAAGTTAGAACAGATCAAGTACTTGCAAGAAAACAGAGGCGTCATTGTTTTTACAGATCCAGATTTTCCCGGTCAGCAAATTCGTCAAAAGATCTTGGAACATGTACCAGAATGTAAACATGCCTATTTAGATAAGCAGGATGCCAGACCAAAATCGGGGAAAGGGATTGGCGTTGAACACGCTTCAAGTGATACCATACGAGCGGCATTAAAGAGTGCGATGACACCTGTTGACAAGCAAAACCATCAAATGACACAATCTTTTTTGGTTGACCACCATTTAGTAGGGCATGCTACAAGTAAGAAAAAGCGTGAGGTTTTGGCTCTAAAGTTAGGAATTGGATACGTGAATGGTAAACAATTAATGAAGCGCCTTAACATGTTTGGCATTAGCAAAGAACAAGTGTTAGGAGCATTGGAGAGTTATAGGGAATAAAGTTTAAATAAGGTAGGTGATTTTGGGAGTGGACATTTCAAATAGAAGTAGAACCCAAGCCATCATTAAAAAACATGAGTTTAAGTTTAAAAAGAAGTTTGGTCAAAACTTCCTAACCGATGGCAACATATTAAGAAAAATTGTGGATGCAGCTGAATTAAGGCCAGATGTTGGTGTCATAGAAGTTGGTCCAGGAATCGGTGCCTTAACTGAGCATCTGGCACGAGCTGCTAAAAAGGTGGTTGCCTACGAGATCGATGGGACCTTGATTCCAATTTTGGAGGAAGTGTTAGAGCCTTACCAGAACGTTAAGGTGATTAACGAGGACATTCTAAAAGCCGACGTTGGGCAAATGATGGCATCCAACTTATCTGAAACAGATGAGATTGCAGTGGTTGCTAACTTACCTTATTATATAACCACCCCGATCTTAATGGGATTAATTGAAGCACGACTCCCCATTGATCGTTACGTGGTCATGATGCAACTTGAAGTGGCACGCCGGCTATCAGCAAGCCCTAGTACGAAAGATTACAACGCCTTATCCATTGTGGTTCAGTACTATTGTGACGTCCAGATTGCGATTAACGTACCGAGAGATGTCTTTATCCCTGCACCAAACGTTGACAGTGTCGTCGTGGTTTTGAAACGCAAAGCGCAACCTACTGTCGTCGTGAAAGACGAAGCCTTTTTTATGGAAGTCGTTCATGCTAGCTTTAAACAAAGACGAAAAACACTATTAAATAATTTGGCTTCTCATTTTGAAGAGGCGTCAAAGGAAGAAATTATTAGCTTGTTGACCACCATTGACATTGATCCTAGCATTCGAGGTGAGGCCTTAACCATTCAAGAATTTGCCAAGATCTCGGATGTATTTTATGAAAATTTTTAGCTAAGCAAATGAGCTTAGCTTTCTTCATGTGATTAAAATAATTTTTGGTAACAAGATGTTTTTGTCCAATGAGATAAAATTTGCTTTTGATAATAAGTTATTTTTTGTCCAATGGGATAAAATTTATTTTTGGTAGTGACGCGATATTTTCTAATGAGATTTAATTAATTTAAGTAAGTAAGTTACATTTTTGAAAACCCTTGCAACGAGTCGAATGTTGTGTTAGAATAGCATCAGAAGCATTAATGAAACGCTTTCCATTAGAGATATTATTCACAATCATAAGATTATGTGTTATAATGTCGAAGTGTCATTTTGTGAAAAAAATACCAAATGACTTCTGAAAGAAAATGTTTCGTATATATAGGAGGCTGTTAACATGGTAAACAAAGTTACAAATGTTGAAGAATTACTTTCTACTCTAGAAGGTATGCGTGAAGCACAGCGCGAATTTGCTACCTTTACTCAAGAACAAGTTGACGAGCTGTTTTATAAAGCAGCAATGGCAATTAATAATCTAAGGATTCCATTATCTAAAATGGCAGTTGAAGAAACTGGAATGGGTCTTGTAGAAGACAAAATTATTAAAAACCATTATGCTTCAGAAATTGTATACAACAAATACCGAAATACCAAAACCTGTGGTGTACTAGAAGAAGATTTATCAGCTGGTACCCAAAAAGTTGCTGAGCCACTAGGTGTTATTGGGGCGGTTATTCCAACGACGAACCCAACGTCTACAGCATGTTTTAAAATTTTAATGTCAATTAAAACGCGTAATGCCATTGTGATTTCTGCGCACCCAAAAGCTAAAAACTGTACGAACTATGTAGCAAAAGTAATGCGTGAAGTCATTGAAGAAGCAGGTGCTCCTAAAGGCTTAATTGCATGGGTAGATACGCCGAGTTTAGAGCTTACTAATGCTGTAATGAAAGAAGCAGATGTTATTTTAGCTACTGGTGGACCAGGAATGGTTAAAGCAGCTTATTCTTCAGGAACGCCAGCCATTGGAGTAGGAGCAGGTAACACGCCAGTTATCCTTCACAAGTCGGCTGATGTTGAAATGGCTGTTAACTCGATTTTATTATCTAAGTCATTTGACTACGGTGTGATCTGTGCATCAGAGCAAGCCATCATCGTTGACGAGTCGATCTACAACGAAGTGAAAAAAGAATTGAAAAAGCGTAAAGCACTCATTTTAAGCAAAGAGCAAGTTGAAAAAATGCGTAAAGTCATCATTGTTGATGGTGCCTTAAACGGTAAAATCGTTGGTCAACCAGCTTGGAAAATTGCTGAGATGGCTGGATTCAAAATTGAAAAAGACATTCGCGTACTTGTAGGTGAAGTAACGGATACCTCTTTCGATGAGCCATTTGCTCGTGAAAAGCTATCGGTTGTCCTTGCTATGTACAAATCAAAAACGCATTCAAAAGCAGTTGAAATGGCGCGTCACTTAGTAGAGCAGGGAGGACTCGGACACACGTCTGGAATTTATGCCGACGAAGCGCGTGAGAAAGATGCGATTAATGAAATGGCATCACAAATGAGAACAACGACGTTCTTAGTGAATCAGCCTACTTCTCATGGAGCGATTGGAGACATTCACAACTTTAACTTAGCACCATCTCTAACACTTGGATGTGGATCGTGGGGGAACAACTCAGTTTCTGAGAACGTTGGTGTTAAGCACTTAATCAACATTAAGACAATTGCTATGAGGAGAGAGAATATGCTATGGTTTAACTTACCTCCAAAGATTTACCAAAAGTTCGGCTCTTTAGCACCAGCCCTAACCTTTGCCGTTAAAGGTAAGAACAAGAAGCGTGCTTTCATTGTA
>Ga0131853_10018248_pt1 | contig 12767 bp, 7 predicted proteins | sample TergutLab28metaG_FD_92764 | JGI IMG/M metagenome (GOLD analysis project Ga0131853, IMG submission 92764) | Labiotermes labralis P1 segment gut microbial communities from Petit-Saut dam, French Guiana - Lab288 P1 (version 2) (version 2) | ecosystem: Host-associated > Arthropoda: Insects >...
ACGAAGTACTTACGTCAAGGCATGACTGTGTTTGAACGTTACACTTGTGATTTGGAATTACCAAAACAGCTGGCTGGCTGCAAATTGTATACGCGGTATTGTTCAATGTATCGTAAAAAGAACCTGTGACCTGTGACGTCACTTTCGTCCCATACCCCAATGCTATCTACTGTTCTGACATAACAACCAATCTTCAACATCACTTTTCCTATTATTGTAGCCTTTACTAACGTTCCTACTAAACTGAACCCTGCTGGACGTTTGGATTTTTATGATCAGTTTTATTAATTTAATGTCTTCCAAGGCCCTTCCTTTTTAGTTTTAAACATTTGCGAAATAAATCGAGTGAATTTAAGACCTTTGTTTACTAAGTCTCGTCTGAGGGACTATGATTAAATCTACATGCGTTTGACTGGAGTTTTATTTGTTTATATGCCTATCCGTCCTGATGAGAGTTGACGTTTTTATCAGGTAGTAATTCGGTTAGTGATACTCACATGACTTGCGTTGCCTTGTAAATTTCTTTTCTACAAACACGTGTTTATCATTATATTTAGAAATGTCATGCCAAATTTTAAAAGAGCCGTCAGTATCATCTTGGTTAACACCAAATGTTGGGTCGCGGTATAGTTTAGGTGTAAAGAATTTTTTTTAATATACTTTGAATGCGAAGGTAAAGCGTACGTTTCTGATTCAGATTCCGTTTTAAACAGAGGCACTGAACGAATTACACATTTCCATTTAGGTTTCGTTTTAAATTCGGTTTTGTACCTACAGCACCTACAATGGGAATGGGGCTGTGTTCTTTTTTTTTTTTTTGTTTTTCTTTTTTAAAGATTGGATTTTGTTGGAGACCAACATCAGTTCTTTTTTTTATATCTTTGAACCTAACTTCTTGGTATAAATGTAACTTGTGATGGTGGTTGCTGAGAATGATTTTACCACGTGTTTGTAGATGCTAGAATCATACGTTGCAATGCAATTTTTTAAATTATTAATTAGCGCTCCGAATACACCTGTAAAAATGTTAGTGAGCAGTGGAAATACAAACCCGACCTTATGAAATTAAATTTTGCGCTTCATCTTGAAGTTGATTTTATTGTCTAATAACATTTGTAAACGATTGTTATACTTCTTTAGTATCCTCTTTTCGTCTTTGGTTAATTTATGATTTCTGTTGAGTGTATTTATAGCTCGCTTGACAATATCTGTTATCATTTCGTCGTCTGCAGAATCATTTGACTTGCATCTGTCTTGTGGTCTAACGTCTTTAAAAACATGGAGAATTTGTCGTTCTGAAGTTTACCGGTTCATTAAAATGTACAGGTGCACACACCTCACAAGTTTCCCCTGGAAAAATCTTTGTTCTGAATCTTAGTAGATCGTTAATCTTTTTGCGTTAGATCCAAGAATAAATAACTATGCGTATCTTTACAAACTACCAGATACGTTTCATGAAAACTGGAAATCTTTATGGTACACCTGTCGAGCCAAGCGCAGAATCTGAATTTTGTCTCTTGGATTCTTAAGCACAAATATATACTTGTTATTTAGAGAAATATCACGTGACGATGGATCTTGGTGTAATACGTTTTGTGTAATTAGGACAATACTAATATAACGGTGATGTGATCCTTTGTTAAATAATTAACTCTCTTTTGCAGAATATACAGAGTGCATTAAATAATCCAACACTTTAAGTGTGGGTACATTTCCACGATTTACATAGTCTTACAGCTTTTACAAATAATACATTTTTCAAGTGATACCGGCCGTTTATCTCTCTATGACAACGAAGTATATTTTTAAACAATATCACAAAGCTGCTCCCTGCATTTCATACGTAGATTGCTGCAACTACTGGGTCCTGCTACGATTATTATGAATGGATTTTGCAGCTTAATAGCCATACTCGAAAATGAACTGAAATGCGTAAAAGCCTCTATTTATTGCACTTCATCCCGGCCTCAATAAATAAATAGTTTGCACACGAACTCGGTTAAAATAAATGAATCTTTCCCCTGGGGTTAGTAGTCAAATTTGAACATAACTCGGCGCTTTTTAAAGACAACATTGTACACACAACAACAACACCGTGTTTCCTTTTGATCTTCATCGGATTGTTTATATGCACCGCTGTGGTGTCTTTCATTATATCCCTCAAGATGATGAAGTTTTCAATGTTTGAATGTTCGTAATTCAGGGTTATACCGTAAATTTTACACCTAGTAAAACGTTTTCTTGTCGAAGGGCAGAGAACAGAAAACGCATTTTTATGACCATAAAGGAGCACGAACCAATATCCTCCAACTCGTCTGCGAGGTGACCGAGATAATCTGTTGTTCTCACTTTTGGGTTTTCACCTACATTCTGAATGAAACTAACACGGCCTCTCTCGTAGTAGAGAACAGACTCCCTCACTTCGCTCAGGTTATCGTACAGTTTGCTTCATGTCTGTGACGTTACGTAGGCAGCCACTGCCACTTTAATATTCTCCCTTGCACCAATGTCATCCTTAGAATATTTCCAGGATATCCATTCGACGTTATCGTTCGGGAATATGAAGTTCGTAACCAAAGTACGCGGCCTTGTTAAAACCTCGTAAACTCTTTCACTTAAGTCACAAGTGTTGTCTTAGTCTTATTCAAGTTTTGCAACAATATGCCCCACATTGAGTTCAATTTCAGTTTGGCCGGCGTCCTTTGTCCCGCATCTTTTTAAATTGATGCCTTGTCTAAAGCCTGAACGCGTCGTTAGCCCTCAATGTGTTAGTCCTTGTCTTCCTCACTCTGAATACAGGATTGGTAGCGAGATGATTATTGTTTCAATTTCAGGAACATAGTAACGTTCTGTGCAAAAAGACCTCCTGAATTGATACCCTTCTCATAGCACATTACAGAAAAATCCCAAAATTCAAACATGTCCAACCAACCATATAAAATCACTATGGTTTTGCGGACCCAACCTATCACACATGTTCCAAATATACAACTATCGGCATCACAGTGTGTATAGTTCCTTGGTTTCTCGTGTCGTCACAACCAGAATACATCGGGAACATAATTAAAATGAATTTTAATGGATACAATTGATGGTACAATTTCTTGGAAGGTAGAACTTTACATTTCATTATCCCTTCCCATCAGAATAGTCAGGGGGACAGTCTGCACCTACGTACAATTTCGGGTAACTCATAGGTAACTTGCCGTACTTAATGGTTTTCTTTCTCCTGCTTGACTTTGTAGCACATTTTCTTGGCATCGGTTGTAACCCCGAACAAAGCATCTCGAATATTTACTGGAGAATTATTCCCATAGGTGTGCTAAGAAAATTCTTTTTGGGTAGGATTGTCACGCATGAGTTTTCTAAACTCGCACCGGAATCGAAATTAACTTTTCGATTTTTTGCAACCTCTCTTGTGTCTTCTCATACCGGCACAGCTGAGTTTCTTCAGGGTTGCCGATGGGCTTATCTCGATTGGTAATACATCAACACCCATGCCAAAGCACCCAAGGCACTCAAAGACTTCCCTCTTCTCTGCACAGTACCAGTCGACTTTCACATTCTGTACCACGGACAAATGAATCTCTCTTCAATTATGAGTATGAGTAATGTAGTGCCTTGTAGAAAACATTTTATACTATTTTATATCATTTCATTGTGTATATTTCATGTATGTTGGTAGTATTATAGGTACGGCGGGGTGCAAATCCCAGTTCAAGAAACAGGAAGACCAGATCACCTATCATTCACATAGCAGCGGATAATAGTTGAAGCTGCAGAAATCTGTTACTAGGTGAATGCAGAAAGTGCTCACTTTGGCTTAGAAGTGTGGTGTGGTTTTGTAAAGCGACAAGAGAGAATCCTGGTTGAAACTTCGGTAAGGATAGACACCTGGGGGAGCAGAGAAGGAGCAAACTTTATAAAATATGGGCTTTGTTGTTCATCATTGTATCAGATAAGCGTGTTTAGGTTGTTTTGTACCAAATTGAAGAATAGAAATGATTTGGATTGTACTTGGTTTTTTTTAGGTTACCAGACTTTCCCTATGGAAATTGTAATCTTTGTGGTGGAGAAGTACCCTATGGCGTGCTTTAGATTTTGATTTCGTTGTTGTGGTTTCTTCAGTATTATATATTTATATAATATTTTGTAGTGTCGTAGAATATATTATGTAGGAAAAAACGTCATAGTAGTGTTGAAAGTGGTCTCAGCGAATACCCTTTCTAGGTAGTAACGACGTACCCCATTACAGTAACATTGTTCCTCGTATGACCAAAGTACGACAGTCATTGAAGAGCTTCAACAGGCTGGCGGTCTCTCACTCGGTACCCCGCTCTCGGAATAAAACCTATATTGTCAGGTTTCAGAAATGTCGTCTGGGACACCTTATTGAAATTTATGATATTGCGATAGCTTGCCGAAAGGGATCAATTTTGACCAACATAAAAAACAAGTTCCTAAATGCACAGCATGCCTTCCTCAGTGCATAGAAATCGGCCATGCATTTGGCCAAGACCTCTTGCTTATTGCAAAAAATTTGTATTTTGCTCCTCTTACCATTCCAAAAATTGGGCTTGCTCATCGCTTGAGTTGAAGGCTGCCCCAAAATAAGTTGGGTTTATGATAAGGTCCCACATTGTCTAATTTCTTGGCCGTATTAGAAAATGAGTATAGTACCCATTCTTGCATGTGAGGTCAAAATATTTTGCGAGCTATTTAGCCTCACAGAAAAAAGAATTAGGGAATCTACAACGTGCAGGTTCTGAAAAACAATGCTAAGAATATGGTACCGTCCATTATAAATTGTGGCGTCCATCTCAGTTCCAAAAAAATTCGCGGCATAACGTGAATTATGTGATACGACACAAATTTGACTGCGAATGACCAGGACATCCTGAGATATTCAATAAATTTACCTACGGGGTCGTCTGCCCAAAACACGTGACTACGCTCACCACACTGTTTACAAACGAAACTCTAATCATCTACCGCTTTACACATATGAAGCACACAGGAAGTTGGAAATGTGTTCAAATGAACCATTACGCTTTCCCAGGTCATGTGTACACTCAGTATCAATGAAAACATTCAGAATCTGGTATGTCAGCTTGCTACGCTTCAATGGAGCCACGTAGCAAAATGGCCAGAAGTTTACTTCATGTTACAACACTTGCAAAATGTCTTAAAACATTCTGTTTGTAATAGCTAATTACTGTAAAACTAAAATTTTAAGCTAGTTGTCTCCACTGACAGACTAGCTTGCCACTTCATTTTGAGTCAAATCATTCTGTAAACGTTTCTCACTAAGGAACCACCTGTTGCATGTACCACAATAATTTGACTGATCTTTAGAACAGGGCTTTGTAGCAATACACAAGAACTCAGCTTTGACACGCTTGTTTGTTTTGTCGTATAACGTGTCACACGCGTTACACATACACCTCTTGGCCATAGCAACTTTGATATTACTAATCACATTAAAGTTCTCAGAGTTCGCATGATATAGGAGGTATAATTTCTTGTTCGAAAGGGAATTTCCACTAAACATAACCTTATCAGTTCTCAGGCCGTTAAACGCAATAATTTTGTATTCCGAAAGTTACCCTTCAAATTGTTCAAGTTTTTCAGTCCTCCGACATAACGCCAATCAAATCTGGAATCATTCAAGAGGTCTTAACAGGATTTTTAAAACTTTATCTTTCCTATATTATGAATATTTTGGGTACCGTTTACCCGAGACATAGCGATAAGAAGTGCACTAGGCAAACACAAGAATGCCGCCTTCACATAAACAATACTCTTTAATTACACTAAAGACATCTAAGAACGCCATTTTGTCTTCCTAGCCATTCTGCCCTTACCAGCAGGCATCCTGAAATGGAATAGTTGCACTTAGAGATGGTAACTCAAGCCGTATCTCGCATTGCTCTGAAGAACATCCCGAGCACGCCCAAGAGCACATCAGGTTCAAACTGGTCACGGCGTCGGAAACAAATGCCAACCAACACTATCCTGGACTTTCACATTATTCCGAATTCTTTGTCAACTAATTAATTATTTAGTGCAGCAATGCATCCCTTTAATTAAGCCGTAGGTTGATGCCCTTCGCCAGGAAGTCTAACCTTTATCGACAAACTACTTACGGTTGTGTTAAATTTTGGAAACGATTTTGCATTCTCGTCCAAAATTAAAAAGGGTAGCTCTTCTGTTATTCCAAATGTTACGCTAAGGGCGAATTTTTTACAGTTGAATTTTTTCAAATAATATGCGTAACATTGGTGCAGTGATTACACAACTCGTAACCGTGTGAAATGACGCAATCATCACGAGTTATGTGACGTCATAGTGTTCTTTTCTTTGTCTGAAGCTAGCTTCGCTTCAGTAGTGTTTGTTCGCGTCTTGGCATAGCAGGAGTGCGTCTGTGAGTCGCTTTCCACAGGGGAAGAGCATGCAACTCAGGTTGTTACAATTCGAATAATAGAACAAAGGGTTCTAGCAGTGTTTCACCATAGGGGTGTGTGTTTGTGAGTTCATGGGAACACCATAAAATTTAACTAAGTGCATTATAGTGACGTAGTACACAACTAATAATTTTTGGAAGCAATTAAGTGCATTTACGGTTTTGTTTAACAATGATTGTTAATAGTAAATAAATCCTCATAGAACCAGCTTCTTGTATATTGGAACAGATTGTCCACCCAACTTGTGTTCGAACCAGACCGAACACAAACTCAGGACTGTTTCTGCCAGAGGATGCTGCCACCGACTCAGGCTCCTCCCTGCCGACAGATCGAGCTTAAGCAGTTGGGATAAGGCTCTATCTCCCTCTCGTTTCAATAAGAGTTCTTTAACGATTATTATATTTTTATTCGAAACTATATATTTACTTGAAATCACATTAACACACTTGTCATTGTAAAAATATATGTCAGCAATTGTAGCTGTTCACTAGTTGCCGCGGGTGTATATGTCGACAGTTGCAAGTGTATATGCTGACGATTGTTGCTGCTGGTATTCTGTTACTCTAGCTCTTGACAGAATAATTTAGGTGTAGTAAATCTCAACTCATATATCGTAGGCACTTCTATTCGCACTAAAGGCAGAAAGTAGAATATTCGTCTCCATACATTTCACGTAAGCCGTACAAAAACTATTTCAAGTTGTCTTCTAGCAAATTATCATATGCATAGTTAAATTAGTTTATCTTCTGTTTATAATAGCGTAAACTATATTAGCAGTACTTAAATTATTGCCGTATGTTTTATTGTAATTTTACACTAAAACATAAATTACCATGTTTTTCTATTTGTTTAAGCAGTACAAAATAATCAGCATTAAATAAATAATTATACGCTGTTAAAATTTATTTATCTACTTTGGCTAATTATAAGTGCTTTTATTGGGTCGAAAATTATATTATCGCGTGTTTTAATGTAATTGTTTGTAAATAAATTAAGTGAATTTAAATACTGCCCTTAAACAAACTCATAAAAAAGGAGTAATAATTGCAAATGTGGTGAATAATTACTATTGATACATGAAAAAATCGCGTGTCAGCTTACGTACGTAAAGACAGCAGTGTCCGTTAGCTTATTTAAATCAAGTCTGCTTGCAAACCCTTGGTCTGCCAGTTTGCCTCAGGTAATTTATACTCGGTGCAAACCCTGTCTGCGCTACCTACGTTAAAAGGAATTCGCACCGATACATTCTATCTTGGAAACACCGCACTGCAAACATTCGCTTAAGCACTAATCAAGCTTGCCAGCTAATTTAAGTGTATTACAAAAATTGTGTCTTAATAAATATCCTAAAATTGTGTGTAAAATTGTAATTGTTTGTCTTTATTTATATAATACTATAACATATACGAGGGGTACAAAAAAGGCGAGAATTTTTTATGGTGGGGAGGGGTGCGGTACGTCGGTCTACTCCCGCTTGGTGCGTGTACGTGACTGCCATCCCCACCAAATGGTCAAACGGCGTACTTGAAGAAAGGACTATAGTTTCCGTGTGATTTTCTTCTTGAACCTCTGTAATCGGTTTCTTCGATTTTTCGATTGCACACTTAAAAGAGCAACGTGTTTGCATCACGTTTTTTTTGGGAGAAAACAGCAGCAGAAACCGTAACAATGCTTCGAGAGGCTTTTAAAGAAGAAACTTTGAGCCAGGCAAGGATTTACGAATGGTTTTCTCGACTCAAACGTGGTGACTTGTCACGTGAAGACCAACCGCGATCTGGGCGTCGTTCAACAAGCAGAACTGAGGAAAACATTTAAAAAATTAACGATGCGATAATGTTTGATCGTCGCCACCAATCGACGAGTTGGAAGCATTGACCGGAGTTTCGTTGGGCTCACGTAAAGTAATTTTAACAGAAGAATGAGCTGCAGCAAAATTCCTTCCTCGCTTGCTCGCGGAGGTTCAGAGAGCCAATCGTTTGGACGTGTGCCGTGAAATGTAATATAGACTAAAAACTGATTCAGACTTTCTGTCCAAAATCATCATATTTTTTCCTGTTTCCGAGAAAGAGGAGTGATCTTAAAGAAAACCGTTTTCAGAATGTAGAGGAGGTGAGGGAGAAAACGACGGAGACACTGAAGGCTATCACTTTTCAAGATTTCCTGAACTGTTTTGAACAATGGAAATAAGCGGTGGGATAAGTGTATTGGTTCTCAAGGAGAATAATTTGTTGGTGATTTAATTTCAAATATTTTCAGAGAAATGTACGATATTTTTAAATTTCTCTTAATTTTTTGGTCCCCCTTGTTTAATGCCTAGGGTTGGATAGCCGTAGGAAGCATTGAGCGGGTAGCTTTTTTCCTTACGTTAAAAAGGGTTTCGACCTTAGCAATAAAAAATTTTAAAATGTAAAATTTTTAATGTGAGGTTATATTAAAAAATGTCTCTTTAAAGGCCATTTTGTAAAAATAGTGATTTTTCGCGCCAATTCAAATATAACGTATTTTAATTTAAGTTATAATTTGAAAATAGTCGCCATATTGTAAAACGTTAGGGTACAATTAGAAAGAGCACAGTGGAACCCTATTGTAAAATGGTGTATTTCGAAATTTTAAAATTTAAAAACTAAAAAAATTGCACGCGTTCGCCGCAATGCATGATAGCGCCCATCCAAAATGCCGACTAAATAGGTGTCACACCGGTTGCCAGTCAAGAAATAGTTAAGGCGTCAAGCTCTCTGGAACGAAAATAAATTGTAAAACAATTAGATCAAATGCATATCTATCAAGTTCGTATGTTAATTAATTAGATAATTTGTTACTCAAAACCTTCTGAATATCAATCAAGAATTTGCATGTTAATTATGTCATTTGCAAATTAATTAGTGGTTGGGTACGGTAATTGACTCACTTCCGATTATGAAGATTTTGTGACGTCTTTGACGTCACGTCCGGTTCGTGTGCCTACACCCTATCTACTAAGGTGGCTTCTGGGCTTCGGTGCTGTACATAGTATAATGAGAATCGATGAAAAGGGACTCTTTTTCTGGTTCCGAAATATTGCTTTAATTCTTATGACTCTGGTGCAAAACACTAACATGTCCTTTTGTTCATGATTTCCATTTTTCATTTCCGTCCAAATTTTCAGTTCCACTTCTATGGTCAGCCCCCTCTCAATCAAGTGAAATTAGGGCAAAACGTAGAACTTTTTATCAGCCCCGTGTGTGCTGCGTTCATGCAGCAAGCTATGTTCGTGTGTGCTTAGTAGCCTAGTTTAATGGCAGGGCAGGCTAACCAGCAGTGACCTGTATAAAAATGGCCACGCTTACAGCCTGAACACACTCGACGCCTGCAGCAAGAAGGACTAACCAACACAACTCGGCAGTACCACCACACAACTATTGTGGTTGACTCTCTAATTACGTTGGCAAAGAAAGTTGACAGTGCTTGCAGTGTCGGAAAACGATGCATGAGACAGTTTGAATTTCACCGGTAATGACAACATTCGATTTGGATCACTGAACGTACGTATACGTCCTAAATCTTCTAAAGGACTTTGATTGACATACGGAGCTGGTACCGTTACTTAATACCCGATCATCCTCTATCTTATGATACCGACACTTGGATATACTTTTGACTTATGTAACGTATTTTTTTGGGCCTTCGCTGTAAATTAAGTTTGGGTTGAGAGGGTAAAAGAAACTCCGTTCCAGCAGAGGGAATCAAAGTGCCGCTACGATAGCTTGTGGTGGGTGCCCCCTGTGAGGTGCGACGGATACCACCACAAAACAAAGGTAGGAAAATGGAGGTAGGTGTTCGTTAGTAGTTGCAAGCTCTGTTGCGAAGCGTGTATGGATCATTGACGACGTTATGTTGTAAGTGTTGGGTATGTGTTGATGTGCGTGCGATGTATACATAACTAGTTTTCTTTTATGGTCGAGATGTAGTTGTGTAGATCAATGCTTTAAATAAAATGTAATGGTTGCTTGTACAGGCGAATCCATTTTGCAGAAAGGAGGTGTTATTAATTAGTTTTGCTGAGGTTCGTGAATATTAATTCACGCATTGTGATGGAATGGATATGTCGTATGCTATGTGGTATTGGCCCTAGTTATTGGCCAGATTGGAATGCCAGTTCACAAGGTAACAATGTTAGGTTACATTCAGCGTAAATCGATAGGTAGTGGAGGTACCGTAAGATTTTTTATTTATTGTTAATGCCATAATTACGCAGTTCATGTGACCACGTTGTTTCAGACTTTAATAAGGCTGTGACGGAACTTGATGCATTATTCCCGGTTGGTGAATTGCAAATGTTCGACATTTCCACTTTCTTTGTTTTGGCCTTTTTCTTTCCCGTATACCAGGTCGGGTATGCGTATTTCGTCATCCATCAGTATTTGTATTTTGGTGTCAGAGTAACGGTATTGTATAAAAATTATCAGAATGAAATCTTATGGAAATACTATTAGCACATGGTGATAAAAGTTTCTGTATGGTGCTGAATGCTTCTTGATTTGTGTTTTTTCTTGATTGTTTGTGGGTTTTTAGACACTGATGATATCTTTGCATCTAAATATCAAATTGTGACCAATTTCTTATTCTGCCTGCTATTTGATGGGCATTGGCTCTGTGCAATGGAAATGTATATTTATGTGTGTGTACAGGAGCAATTATTTACGTGAAAAGATTCGTTTACAATATTTTTTAAACATCTTGTTGAAATAAATAATATTTTGAAAGTGTGTAGTGTTAGTGATTATTAGCTTTTTCGGAAATTAAAGCAGTAGGCAGAGTATGAGATTTGTATTTTTGCTACCAAACTAAGTGAAGACCACAATTAATTTGGGCTGTGTTGGCTTGGGTGTTCTACGAATACGGATCTGACTAACATTGGCAATCATTAATGGAAGATAGTACATCATTATAAATGCTTGGAATGAGGAATCAGATGAGTCTGAGTTACACAATTTGGTATGGCATGAACAGAAATATGAAATAGTGGTATATGCACATTAGAATATAGGTAACCCAGTTGAATGGAATTTTGTAACATTTAAGTAAGTGTAATTCTTCTGCTAATGTCAGTTATAAGAGTGTGACAAAAGTTACCAGAGCACTGCCAATTTTGACCGCATGTCAGTGACATTTAAAACATTCTATGATTCTTTAAAATATAATATTTTTAGGTCTCCCTCCCTCACCAAAAACATCTGTGTGATTTTTGCACTGTCCATTGCTCACCTAATAAAGAGGTTATGTCTGCCTGTCTGGATGTTTCATATTCCTAACTATGGACTGAATTTCATTTGATATATTTATTTTGTACAATGAACCAACAAATGCACAGTTCATTGACAATTTATTATACTGCTCCTACTTGTTTTGACACTATTATGTCATCTTCAGGGAGCTCATGGTCAATACCTGCAAAGTTACATAAATATGTTAATGCAGTGTTGGTGATACCATTTAAAATTTTGCATATGTTTTTTGCTGTCCATGTTTAAAATCATTACAAATATGAAAACTGTCTTAGTGATAATAAAATGGCAAAAATTATTTTGTGGTTACAGTTCTTGGGAAGTACTGTATGTTGGCCTTATACGAGCATACAATCTGTGATTAATATGGACTGTATATGCAACCACCATACAGTACTTCCTAAGAATTGTAGAGACAAAACACTTTTAGCCATTTTATTGTAACTAAGACAGTTTTAATATTTCTAATGATTTTAAACAATGACAGCAAAAAACTTATGTGAAATTTTAAATTGTATCACCAAAACTGCATGGACATACTTATGTAACTTAGCAGGTACTAACCACAAGCTCCCTGAAGATGACAAAATATTGTCGAAACAAGTAGGAGCAATATAATAAGCAGCAGTATAATAAATTGTCAATTAATTGTGCATTTGTTGGTTCATTGTACAAAATAATAAAAGATGCACAGCACAATTGTTAAAATAATTAATTTGATGTTGATATTCTACGTCGAACATTATCAGGAGGATTTAATTTTTGTTATTCTTGGTACACTGTTGCCACTGCTTCACATGAAGCTTAAATAAAACCATCAGCTTTATCAGCATTTTTATCTTAATTTGTAAGTATAACTCAATCAGGAAAGTGTCTGTTTTCAGTATAGCAGTGAGGGTTGAGAACACACTGAAGCAGACCAGACCATATGACTCTCATTTAAGACCAGACCATATGACTCTCATTTAAGACCAGACCATATGACTCTCATTTAAGACCAGACCATATGACTCTCATTTAAGACCAGACCATATGACTC
>Ga0131853_10018249_pt1 | contig 12766 bp, 6 predicted proteins | sample TergutLab28metaG_FD_92764 | JGI IMG/M metagenome (GOLD analysis project Ga0131853, IMG submission 92764) | Labiotermes labralis P1 segment gut microbial communities from Petit-Saut dam, French Guiana - Lab288 P1 (version 2) (version 2) | ecosystem: Host-associated > Arthropoda: Insects >...
CAAAAACTCGGTACAGAAAACCACGTGCTGCAACTCAACATCTAATGCTCCTGATGATGGGCGTATGTACCCGAAACATGTCGAGCTAAGAATACACCAATAAAATTACCTTGTTGCATCAAGCTGGCATTTCACATTATTTTCACGAGGAAGATGCATGGTCAAACAACCCTCAAGTATGCATATTCTATTCCGGTCTGTTTTGTTCTATGCCATTCTACCCACCCTCTTTTCAGGGTATGGTTAAATTCCCGCCAATATCACAACATACAGCAGATGAATTTTAAAAAAGGAACAACACTCAAATTAAGATTAAGTTTACTCACATAATTCAAGGAAAAAAAGTATTGAGAATGAAGATTCAAACTGCATTAAAAAATTGTACCATTATACTTGCAGAATGGTTTAACACACAGGTCAGAGTCTGGAGTAAGTTTGATATCACAGTGCGCATCAGTTCAGGTAGAAAATTTCTGACTCCAGTTGTACCAAGTGAGGCTTTCCGAATTCTTCTAAGTACTTCCAGGTAAATACTGGGACAATATGTCAAATCAGGCTATGACCAATTTCTTTCACACCTTCCACACCATTATTCATTATCTCTATCATTTAGTGTTGTGTACTGTGACCCACTGATAATATCCTTCAATAAACATAACATAAATAGTGTGAAGCCCAATGCACACACAAATCCAACAGCAATGAATTGCGAACATAATTAAGTATCAAGATCACAGCACAACATTAGAAGCAATGAATCAGAATACTGAAGTAAATGGTGAAACAATGCAGACCCATAAGTTCATGGGACATGAAAGAAAGCAATGGAAACAAGCGCACAGTAACAAAGCCAAACTTCAAGAAAGTGTGTTACGGTCATTCAATGTGTAGAAGTACATGTTAAGTGTGCTGCATAACAATCGACAACTACATTAAATAGCAATGTATTTCCCAAATTCCATTTCCCACAATGAACATAGTAACCATAATACTGTAACTTGCCTATTATCAGACATTTGCCATGATGAAAAATGCAAATCCCACTAAGTTAGGCTCACCTACCTTACCATGCAGTAGAAATTACCCAGAGAAAATAACAAAAACTGAGAGGCGAGTTTAATTAACCTACACTAAATTAATGACGTGAGGGACAGCAAAAAAAACTCCATTACAACATTCAGCTGATTTTCCACTCAGTTGAACCATTACCAAAGAACGTGTGCCTCCTAGTGATGTGGATCAAATGTCGGGGTTTCAGTTAAGCATCGTGTTTCTCCCATTTTTGTAACCCACGACTGGTTTCAAGAAGCAAATATTTTTAATTTCGAAATGGGGAGTGACAGAAGTGTCATGAAGTCACCGCCACCACAAATGAATTAATGAAATCGTAAGACCAATTTAGTAAACAACTCTTCACCTGCTAGAACATTAGAACGGATGCATATGGTACACAATATAAATGTATGTTAAACAATGAAAAAGAATTTTAATGACAGTTACACACACTCGTGTTTACCTTAGTTGTATACTGAACCCACAAATAATAAATGTCTCTTTTAGATTCCATATTATATAACACACAAATTCGAATCGTAAAACATTTCCATGACACTTATGTAAAATTCGTCATTCTTCATACACATTATTTCGTTGACTAAACCACACAAATGACAAACACCACCTTACGTGAGTGGGTGGGACAACCTGGGACACACACCGTGCATGACCACAGATTAATACCCCTCCCAGACTAGAAACTCCGTGAAAACGTGGAATTGCAGCGCTACAAGCGGCTCGCTCGCCCTAATGCGGCCGGCGTGGCTCTAAGGCCGTTGGTCAAGCATGCCCCTGGTGGTAACTTACAGAACTATGTAGCATGACATCCGTACAAGGGGAACTTCCCATACCATACCCTCTACTCCTCTCTTCTATCGTGATCGCGCACTAAAAAAACTGCAAACTTCCACATTATTGCCAATAATTACTAAATAAATACCTTTTATTTTACATTACATTTTCACCAACATATCTGCTTGAATAAAAGTATAATGTAATGTATATTTGTCTGATACATTTAGTTGGGTTGTAATAAATACGGTAGCGACACAATGCAAGGAAAATGCACAAGATTAATATTCAAAATTAGTCTGCTGGGTTGTGGGGCCGAGTAACCTGACTGGTGAGAACTAAGGTTATCCTTAGAGCATACTGCCTCCATCTTTCGACTGCCTGTGAATACATACCCAGAATGATCCTCCAGAACATTCATAAGCTTGTACCAGACTATACGGTGTACTAACCCAGACAGCATTATAAATCAACACTTTCAGCACCTCAAATACTGTACCAAGGAATATTATGAACTGAAGCATGGCCGGAAACGTCACATTGGGAAATAATGAATTACAGAAAAGATGTATTGTACAGACACAGTATTTAACATTACATTCTTTTTCCAGCAGTTGGGTATGCAGTGTTTCATATTTTGCCTCTCAAATGAACTGAGGAAACGAGATCTGAAACACTTCTTGGTTAGCAACATTATCAGTACAAATACACATTTTAGGGCCCAGAACACATAATATGAATTTCAAAATTCTACTAAAATTATATCACAAGAAGAATCAATCAAAAGACTTAAATGTTGAATGTTCTCACAGTAGCAACAACTGTCTCCACTGCACACAACTGTCTCCAACACACACAACTGTCTCCACTGCACACAACTGTCTCCAACACACACAACTGTCTCCACTGCACACAAGTCTCCAACACACACAGCTGTCTCCACTGCACACAATTGTCTTCAACACACACAACTGTCTCCACTGCACACAACTGTCTCCAACACACACAACTGTCTCCAATGCACACAACCATCACCACATGAATTAAATTAAATACATACACCACGACTGTGACTACATAAATAACAAACATAATTTTATAATTATTTTCTGTCCCTGCTTTCACGTTTTTCCTTGTACTCACAGATTCCCACTGTTGCATGAATGCATGACTCATTACACACATCAACATGTAATTTCTTTCATTGTAATTCATTCCTGTAAGATGGCTCTGTTCAGTTCTCAGTTATCCCATCACAGCTATATGTTTGATGCAGCAGTTAGTATCAACATGTGCCTCAACAGTCACCACATATTAAAAGAGCTGTTGGAAATGACCTTCCTTATTGTCCAAACATTGACTTCTGGTGAACACATCATTCAAAACTGTTCCATTCCTTACCTAAACAATGCTGAAAATCCACACCTGATATTTCCTTTACAGTCATCCTCTGTGTATGTATTGTTTTTTATAAATGCTGTCACTGAGACTTCCAAACAGATAATAGTCACAGGGCAACACGTTTACATACACAAGTGTAAAATCCACCAGTAGCTGCCAATGATCTAAAATATACAAAACCTGATACATGTCAGGCTCAAACAATTGCACTAGCTGCATGGCTAATTGAAGTAAATCAGCTATGTAAAAAAAGAATCAAACAAAAATTCATAACTATATTTTCAGAAACCAAACGAGAACGGTTGTATCTGACTATATAGGGCTCAGACCGATCATGGATAAAGTGATACTGATCAGCAACAGCAACATACACATGGCCAACAGAACTCAAAAAGGTCTCTGACAAGTGGAAGAAAGACCAACTGCACAAACAGAATTTGAGATAAAATACGTTACTCAAATTACATAGTCAATCATTCATTGCAGGAGCAAACAGATAAAATACTTTGTCTAAAATTAAACACACCACAACCAATATTTCTTTCCTTTAATAACGAAACTGAAATACATTACAATTACCAGATATTACACTTTATTTCAAGTTACCACTTTGAAGACACGTGTTGTACATTACCACACAGAAACAGAAACTATCCTCCAGTCTCTACTGGCTGATGAAAATTATTTTTACGTCTTTAAACACTAAAGAATCCTCAGTGCTGTCAGGTCACATTCTATAACCACACAAGAACAAACTGAGGACCACAAAAAATAAACTGCAAGTTCTCCATTTCAGACTCATGGTTTAGATCATTCAGCAACTACCATGAAAAACATGACTGTGTGATGAGTAACTACATCAGGACCATGCCTCTACTTCACATGACACATGTGCTACAACAGTCATATTGCTAAATATTCAAAATGACATGTCATCATAAACACGGCTTATCATACTGCTTTATTCTAACTACATGCAAACAGTTATCAAATGGAACATAATAATGGATATAGTATCTACCAAAAATACATCTTGTGAAATGAAGCATCCATGTCTTTGATCTCGGTAGGGCATGGGTACTTCTGACAGGAAGAGACACAGTGCATGCCACGACAACTACAATATGGGCTAACTATGAAACGTGCGCCTTACACATGCAAAGCACAGTACAGAGACACAAAAGATCTATATTTTGTGCACCATGTGGAAGTACAGTGCTCATCCATTACAACAATAATTCAAAACAGGGCTGAAAATTGACAATACAATGTAGGCAGTTTCAAACACAGAGACACATACATCGCTCCAAAATGAAACAGCGAACATTCCTGATAATATCACTGTAACTGCTGAAATTGCACGAGTTTCTGTGGGAATTCATTGTTATGTTAATATTATCAGTACAGTTCAACACACTGCACTGAGGCAAGCAACATTATGTGTACACTATGAACATCTATTTCTTTGAGGTTTGAGGTGTTCTCAGACATGCTACAGTGTCACTGGTTAAATGGTGCACAACACTTTGAAGGCACTATGTTCCCACACGTAACACACTGTCTTGAAATGTCACGAACCATTTAACCAGCAGCACCATGTCACATCCCACTTGACAGGAATCCTCAATTACATCTAGTCACAAAATCTCAAAGCCTGCATCTACTTCTTTATCATTCATTTTAACATTAATCAGTACTCATTTTAATGCTAAATAAAAATATACATACATATATATATGGACATCCCACAACTTACTGAAACAGTTGCATTCCAAAAGTGATCACATAGCTCAAAATTTCATAATCATTTTTAGGCATTCAATTTTTACTGACAAACACATACGTCAGTTAACTTTAATGTCATTCACTGAAGCCATGTACAAACCTTGCTTGTTAACCCTTAGCCGCCGAACGACATATATATATATATGACCAGCCTCGTAGTCTAGTGGTCAGAGTCTCTGACTACTGATCATGAGGTCCCAGGTTCGATTCCTGAAGGGGGGGGATTCTCGCGGTGACCATGGTCTGGGTAGATTGGTAGAATTTAGGTTTAAGGGCCCTCCTGGCACTACAACCTCCTATATCACCACTCACATCATCAGGACAACGTTAACTGTGCCTCATGGGTGTCCCAGCCTCAGAAGTCGGTTACACTCTTGCCATGCCCAGGAGGGAGGACCACGAAGTCCACAAGGACATGTGGTGGCATTGGACAAAAAAAATATATATATATATATATGTTGCACAGTGAGCCCTTTAAATAGCGAACGGCCACTAAAGTGGCCAGGAGGGGGGGATTTAATTCTGGCGTCAAAGATTTAATTCCAGCGTCAAAGGGTTAAGCACATACTGTTACTTCAGCGTTTGGTAAGACTACACAATGAGCAGCACTGTATCCCTTCCCACTCTTGACCATTCTGCATCTGTCTGTAATCTGGAGATGAATCTGTAGCCTCTAACTTGAACTATGATGCAGCATCGCCCCAAATCTATTGAACCTCGGGACAGACTCCGTGTACATGTAGCTGCTCCCATCTGGACGATGTGCGTCCTCAGTGCCCAGTGGTTTGGGCATGCTGCTAGCCAATTGTTTCATAGGGCTGGAAAGTGGAATGTAGTATGTGTCAACACCTGAGGAATCCCAGTTCTGTGCATGAAGTGGCACATATCTATCTGCATTCTGTTCCATAGCAGTGTGTAATGACTGTCCCATATGTGAAGGTTGGTCTTCATTCCTTGTGCGGTGGGCAACAAAGTTAACATGTCTGGTGTAGGTATTTGGAAGGTCACTGAACTTCGGCTGCCGGTTTCCACTGTTGCTGAAATACACACGTCTCATGTTTAAGTTACTGCCTTCCGGGTGTGATGAATCATTACTGCTTCCGCCATAGAATGTGCTCGATCTCAGGGCCTGAGAACCAGTCCTATCAACACCAGTACGTGGCACTGGCCCTTCTCTTGCACTGTAAATGCTCTGTTGTGGATCCAAGTTATGTTGGTAGCCCTCTCTACTCAACGCTCCATCATAAGCATTGCACTCACGCTGATACTGACTGTCAACCTCCATGACAGATTGAGAGTATCCCTCATCAAAATGCCTCAACTGTGGCATCTTCTTGCTCTCAGACCTCTCCACTGCTCCTCCATATGTATCATATCTACGATCATAGGGATTATCACCTTCCCTGATGTGTTGAGAGTATCCATCTTCAAAATGTCTTGACTGTAGCAATGAAGTGTCAGACCTCCCAAATCGGACGTCTGCGGTACCTTCAGGAATAAGTCTATTAACTCCACTGCCAGTACTGATGCCATGTCTCTCCCCTCTGTCAAACACTCCAACCGTCCTGACAGCTTGTGCTACCAAATGCTTTAGTTTCTGGCTTGCTTCTGCAGAAAGGTGCGATATCTCAGCTTCCCTCAACGAGTCCGCTATCACCTCCTGCACGAGTGCATTCCTGCTTCTCATGTTTGGATTCATTCCCACCAACTCTCTTTCTCTCTCCCTCTCTACCCACTTCTGTAATTCTACATCCTTCATCTCTCTTTGGAATTCTCTCTCATTCATATCTCTGTTTAATTCTTTCTCTCCCATGTATCTCCTGGGTTCTTTCTCCTGTACCCATTTCCTGTGTTCATCTTTGTCCACTGGTCTTCTCTGTTGTTCCTTCTTGGGCCATCTCCTCTGTTTTTCGTCTTCAGTCCATCCCACATGTTCTTCCACCATCTGTCTCCCCCATTCTTGAGCCATTAACTCTCTGTGGTGGTATTTTTCCTCAACCCTTAAATTCTGGGGGCTTGAGCATAGTAATTCTACTTCCAGCAGATGCTGTCTGTAAGAAGTTGTGGCCTCCAAACCATGCCCCCCAAAAGGCCTCAGTGATCTCCTTGTCTCCTCTCTTTGACTTTGTTGGAATTCCTTCTTCCATCCTGGGAATTCCCTCTGCCCCTGTTGGAAGTTGACTGCCAATTGACCACCTTTCCCCTTGGCTTCTATTGCAAGTGGCATCAAATGACCACCCACTCTGCGAATATCTGGACCTCCCTCAGTACAGAGCAACATTGAACCACTTTGTAGACCTCCTGGTGCCTTAGGAAGAGAGCTGAGTCCAATGCGTTCCATCAAAATCATCAAAACATAGCCGTTCTCATTAGGCATTGTGTCAACAGGGATTGCTCTCACGGGGAAGAATGGATTACCCAAGCCATGCTCTTTGCTAGGGTTACACAATGCAGTTATGGACTTAAGGCTTGCCTTTGACATCTCAGTCACTAGCACCAGTCGCCGCACTTTACTAATCTTTCTGAGTGCTTCCATTGTAGCAACACCTGAAACAAACAGACTGTACTGTAGTCCATGTCCATATGGGTTCTGTAGCCCTCTCAGCCTCATACTCCAAGGGTTCTAGGCATTCATTCCTTAGAGGTAAGTTGACCAGGGCATTAGGCCAACCACTCACATATACCTCTGCTCCCCTGTATTGTTCCACAAACGGGGACAAATTTACCTTTACTGTACATGAAGACAAACAACAAAAATGGGTCATTCTAGTACAGCTGAATGTAGTGACATTCAGTCTCAGCCATAATCTGTACGACCAGGTGAGATAAGATAGTTTCTTGACCTACCAATGCACCACATGAAAATACTCTGACCAAAGGCGAACTCACATGTGGCACTATATTAACCAGCAAGTGCACACACATTTTCATATTTGTACAACAATACATCACAAATGTACCTTTCCAAAGCAAATCGTGGGTGATGAAATGTTATCAGTAAAACTCTCATCTCTACAGGTCATTCCTGAACTCGTGAAATCTGCAGGAACTATGCTAAAAGTGATCCTCCCTGAAACTACCAGTCCACATCATACTATACCATGAGGACTGGCCAGTTGGAAGGCCACACTGTTAGCCATGCCCACCCGAAGCTCACAAGTCCATTAATGTACTGCTCAACATATAAACAGACTAAAATCATCCAAATTCACACAAAGGAAAAATCAGTGTTGTACAGTATGATTTATTTCTTTACACAATCCTGGTTCATTTATAAACTGCCCCATTTTTAACATTTATCATTCTGTACATTCAGCATTCATGAAATACACATTAAATGCTTTTCATTTCACAGTTCAATTTCCATATTTGTAAAGGTAAAGGTAAAGGTAAAGCAGTCCAATTATAGGCCTGGACAGGCCCAGAGGGTTCTAGGAAGTTAAGACTCCCAGATTTCATGACAACAGCACATGATGGTGGTAGGCTGTAAGCCTTACACACCAGCTGCCTTTACCCCCAAGAAATACTCCTGGTACTCATTTCTGTTAGAGTCCATATTTGTAGGTTACAATTTAATAAATGTTACCACTTCCCAAGATCTAAGCGTCAATAGTGTAACAGTTCTATGCAGTTCCCCCTTCCCCAGTGTTGCACCACTCTCATTACACCTGCTGTAAATTCAAGACAACAGCAAAGGGTGTGGAGTGTGCAGTGACAGAAAAGAGTGACTGCTGCTGTAACACCTGAGGTAAAACCAAATTGAAAATAAGTCAAGAGGCAAGTTTGCACTGGCAGTGAACTTGATCTACGAGCATTACAGTACTATGGTGGCACATTATGCCGGTACGTGTTGCAACATTGCTAACATAACAGCAACAGCATATTCTATACATGGGACACACCACATGGAGAGATGACTGCAAATTATATCAGGATACAGAAATCCACAGAAAGACAAATCAACGCAATATGATATTTTAGGTGTCCACACAGGAGTTGCTGAAGATTCAAGTCTTCTGGTATGTTACACTGTGTAGCTAGGTGGGTAGTTCCCTGCATCTGGAAGGATCATAGTGCCTGCCTTCATCTTCAGGGTTTGGTGGAACTGTACAGTTTGGCTTTGTTGATTTTAAGATTTTTGTACCTCCAGATGCATCACACAGTAACCGCCCTACAGAAGTGAACAATGCAAAATTTGTGGTTGTCTTGACCCTGAAGATGAAGGCACCATGATCCTCTGAAACACAAAAAATTACTTGACCAGCAACACATTGGCATGTCCCAGAAGACTTGAATCTTCAATGAGAAAACATCACACACAACATTCACAAATATTTACCACTACTGCATATCACTACGGCGCAGGCTTTATCAACGGATATCTTCTCAGCAATTTGGGGGAGTGCCTCCACAGAACTGCCACCGAAATACTGAACGTTTTTGATGTTGTTACATGTAGCATTCTTCTCTGCCTGTGCGACAGTCTGGTGTGAAACCACACTCAAAACTTCTCCCGCAAACTGCAAATAATAGCCAAATAATGCATCTAAATGTCACTGCTGACACAAAGACATGAGAATCAGTATTCATATGAACATACTATAAACAGTACAGTTAAATTCATATAATAAAACCAACTACATGCAATAATTTCTCAAATTTATTTTTGGAATAAAACTCTGTTTCGGACAGTTCCTCTGTCCAACATCAGGAGTTTTTCACTGTACACACAGCAATACATACAGGTTTGCTGTGTGTACAGTGAAAAACTCCTGATGATGGACGGAGGAACTGTCCAAAACGGTTAAGAGTTTTATTCCAAAAATAAATTTGAGGAATTAGTGCATCTAGTTGGTTTTTCATGTAAAATGATAATGATGCATGGTCACCTGAAAGTCAAAGTACTGATAACATAGCCAAACCAGTACTGACACCATGACATTACAACCAGTAGTGACCGAAACACATTACAATCAGTACTGATACAAAGACATCACAATCAGTACTGATACAAACACATTACAATGAGTACTGTTATCACATTACAATCAGAAGCAATTATGTTTAAAAATAAAAAGGAAGCAAGCTAAACCAGGAAATGATCTAACGATAGAACTACTCCAGTAAAACTGGTCAAATTATATACAGCAGTGGAGACATACATTTTGCACATATCACAATATGACACCTTGAGGGCACATAAATTCAAGATATAAATCATAATTTTCAGGGATGTAGTTTGGTTGATAGGTGCCCATGTTTTGGAGAAACCCCATTTCTGAAAGAGGCAGCAGATTCATCCACCAAAGTGGTACAAATCCAGCATACTACATGACACATGACACCAGAACCCACAAGAAGGCAATCTGTAACAACGTCAAATCTGCACACATATGCTACCATTTATCTGGTGTCCCACAACCCAGAATGCCCTGAAATCTGGCTACACTCCAGAACAAATAAATTTAAATCAGTGCCAAACAGTATCAGGGCCAGACAACTGTTTCCATTCTTATAATAAAACTAACGAGATGCACTAATTTCTCAAATTTATTTTTAGAATAAAACTCTACATGTTTTGGACAGTTCCTCTGTCCATCATCAGGAGTCTAGCACTGTACACACAGCAATGGTATACGTCATACAGGTTATGCTGACTGCTTGCGAGCAAGCTGTCAGCAAACCTAGATGTATTGCTGTGTGTACAGTGCCAGACTCCTGATGATGGACAGAGGAACTGTCCAAAACATGTAGAGTTTTATTCTAAAAATAAACTTGAGAAATTAGTGCATCTCGTTGGTTTTATTATAAGAATATATCACAATGCACGGTCCTCTGAATGTCAAATTCACTGTTTCCATGTTGTTTTGATGACACACCTCAACCCCCCCAAACTGCTGTTAACTAACCCCCCATACCTTACTTCTGATGACACACCTCAACCCCTCCAAACTCCTGTAAACTAACCCCCCATACCTTACTTTTCATGACACACCTCAACCCTCCCAAACTGCTGTCAACTAACCCCCCATACCTTACTTTTACAGGCACAGCAGTTATTCATTTTTCCTTTTGTAATTTTTAGATGAATTTCAGTACATTTTAGGCATGGTGCTCCACAAAACAGATAATCCCCTTAACGAGAAAACCTGAAGATCACACTCCCATGCCAGAAAACATGGTCAAATACAGTGGTGTGGATATACATGTTACATAGAGTTCTGACAGTGGTGTGGATATATATGTTACACAGAGTTCTGACAGTGGTGTTTTGGCTTGTGTACAGAGCCATCTTCAGACTAATCTTTAGAGTGGTTTGTATGTACAACTGTTGGTGCTTTGAAAGCTATGAGATCTCAAATTACAAACAGTAGTTAAAATAATCGTGGTAATTCTATATAAAATATATAATAAAGATAAAAGTCAAATATATTGTACATATTGAGTAAAAGCAATCCCATTACGGGCCTGGACAGGCCCAGAGGGTTCCAGGAGGTTAAGGCTCCAAGATTTCATGACAACGGAACAGGATGGTGGTAGGTTGTCAGCCTTACGCACCGGCCACTTTTACTCCCAAGAAATACTCCTGGTACTCATTTCTGTTCGAGGCTGAATCGACCCCAGGGCCATAGTGCGATCAAAGGATTTTATGTCAATGAAAAATCCATTGAAACCAGCTGGGATCGAACCAGCGAACTTCTGATTTGTAGCACAGCACCTTAACCACTGTGCTACCGCAGTCCCTGTACATATTGAATATTAAACATAATAATAAATATTGCTACATCTGATGGTCATTAAATGTAGAAAGGCTGTTGCTAACTGTAATAAATTTGTATCAATCAAAGCCATGCGGTATACGCACGGTAAAAACGATCTGCCAGCATAATAAAATGACAACAAGAATCACTGGAAAGGCAGGGAAAGACAAGGCACTGAACAATACAGAAAACTGAGGCACAGATAGAAGAAGAGCTGTGGAGAACACCTGTTGTAAGACAACACACTTGCTGGGAAACATGAATTGGTAACATCATTTTCTGCATTTATATGTGCTGCAGTTGGTCGGTCAGTCGATCAGTCTCTTTGTTTGTTTGTCAGTCAATTAGAAATAAAAAGTACACTACTCTCACACAACAACAAATTAGGATTTATAAGTGGCCGAGTTGAATTGTACTGCAGATCATATATATTCCAATGACAGCTGAAGGCACTGAAACCAGAACTCTGAGTTGCATAACCACTACTGGAAACTGTGCTATTGTCTAAGTCAGGTGCATGGCAACTGTTCAACACTGCACATCAGGGTACTATTTCATACCATGAGAATCACAAAGAATATGGCTCCCATTCACATGCTGGTGCCTACTAGATAATAAGGTTGAGCCCCTGACACACCCTGCTAACTACTGGATGTATGGTTAGGCCGATAGCACACCCTTGTATCTACTGGATGTATGGTTGGGTTCCCAACACCCTGGTACCTACTGGCCATATGGTTGGGCCGATAACACACCATAGTATCTACTTGATGTATGGTTGGGTTCCTGACACCCTTGTATCTACTGGATGTATGGTTGGGTTCCCGACACCCTGGTACCTACTGGATGTATGGTTGGGCCGATAACACACCCTAGTATCTACTGGATGTATGGTTGGGTTCCCAACACCCTGGTACCTACTGGAATGGTACCTACTGGAAGTATGGTTGGGCCGATAACACACCCTAGTA
>Ga0131853_10018251_pt1 | contig 12766 bp, 6 predicted proteins | sample TergutLab28metaG_FD_92764 | JGI IMG/M metagenome (GOLD analysis project Ga0131853, IMG submission 92764) | Labiotermes labralis P1 segment gut microbial communities from Petit-Saut dam, French Guiana - Lab288 P1 (version 2) (version 2) | ecosystem: Host-associated > Arthropoda: Insects >...
ACCGGCTGGGGGAGGACCTCGGCATCGACCCGGGCGCCGAGCTGAACCAGATCCACCAGCAGGTGCTGGCGATGGACCCGGCCCTCGACGGGCCCCCGGCCGCCAAGAAGGGCCGCCCCCGCGTGCCCGGCCCGGACACGGCTCCCCCCGGGACGGGCGGCGGCACCGCGGACGACACCGCCCCGCCCGCCCGCGCGACGGCCCAGGAGCCTCATCTGGGCCGCCAGGCGCCCGCCCAGATGCCGCCGGACACGGCGGGCTTCGCGGGCCGTACCGCCTCCCTGAGGCTCCTGCACGCCATGCTCCCGTCCGGGGAACCGGTCAGCCCGCCGGCCACGGTCATCACCGGCACCGCGGGAGTCGGCAAGACCTCGCTGGCCATCCGGTTCGCCCGGCAGGCGGCCGGGCGTTTCCCCGACGGCCAGCTCTACGTCAACCTGCGCGGATTCGACCCGTCCGGCTCCCCGGTCCATCCCGACACGGCGCTGCGCGGGTTCTTCGAGGCGCTCGGCGTCCCGTCGGGGCAGATCCCGCCGGAGACGGACGCGATGACGGCGCTGTTCCGCAGCCTCCTGGACGGCAAGCGGATGCTGCTGGTCCTGGACAACGCCCGCTCCACCGAGCAGATCCGGCCGCTGCTGCCCGGCAGCCCCGGGTGCATGGTCGTGATCACCAGCCGCAACCAGCTCACCGGCCTCGTGGCGGCCGAGGGAGCCCGGCTGCTCTCCCTCGACGTGCTGTCGGGCACCGAGGCCCGCGAACTGCTGGCCGGCCGCCTCGGAGAGGACCGGGTCGCGGCCGAGCCCGCCGCCGCGGGGGAGATCATCCTCCGGTCGTCCGGCCTGCCGCTGGCCCTGAGCGTGACCTGCGCCCGCGCCGCCAGCCGCCCCGGCCTGGCGCTGTCCTCGCTGGCCGGCGAACTGCGGGACGCAAGGGGCCGCCTCGACGTCCTGCAGACCGACGACGCCGCCACCGACCTGCGGGCCGTGTTCTCGTGGTCCTATGACCGGCTCAGCGAGCCCGCGGCCCGCATGTTCCGGCTGCTGGGCGTCCACCCCGGGCCGGACGTCTCGGCGCCCGCCGCCGCCAGCCTGGCCGGGGTGCCGCCGCACCGCGCCCGGGCCATGCTGTCCGAGCTCACCCGGGCGTCGCTGCTCACCGAGGAGCAGTCCGGCCGCTACACGTTCCACGACCTGCTCCGGGCCTACGCCGCCGAGCGCGCCGCCGCCAGCGACGACAGCGCCACCGAGCTGGACCGGGCGCGGCTGCGGCTGCTGGACCACTACGTCCGGACCGCGCGGGCCGGGTGCCGGCTGACCTACCCCGGCCGCCTCACCGTGGACCTGCCGCCGGCGCCCGAGGGCGTGACGCCGGAGACGTTCGGCGCCTACCACGAGGTGCTCGGCTGGTTCGGCACCGAGCACCAGGTGCTGAGGGCGGTGGTCGCCCTCGCCGCCGAGCGCGGCGCCGACCACTACTGCTGGAAGCTGGCCTGGCTGTGGGGGCCGCTGCTGAAACGGCGCGGCATGCTGCACGAGGACCTGGCGATCCAGCGCATCGCCCTGGAGGCGGCCCGGCGGCTGGCCGACCCCGCCAGCCTGGGCCACGTGCTGTACGAACTCGGCCACCTGTACCTGCGGATGGGCAAGCTGCCGCGCGCCGAGGCGTACATGACGAAGTCCCTGGACATGTTCACCAGCGTCGGCGACAAGCTCAAGATCGCGCAGGTCGAGCACGGAATGGCCCTGCTGCTGGCGCAGCAGGAGCGATGGACCGAGGCGCTGCCGCGGGCCATCGAGGGGCTTCGGCTGCGCCGGGCGTTCGGCGGAAGGGCGTCCGTCGCCTACTCCGAGAACGCGATCGGCTGGATCTACGCGAACCTCGGCAACTACGACGAGGCGCTGCGCCACTGCAAGCGGGCCCTGGGCCTGCACCGCGAGTCCGGCAGCCGCAGCGGCGCCGCCGACACCCTGCACAGCATCGCCTACGCCTGCAACAGCCGCCGGGAGCGGGAAACCGCCATCGCCTACTACGAAGAGGCACTGGCGACCTACCGTGACATCGGGGATCCCGGGGGAGAGGCCACGACGCTCACGCACCTGGGTGACGCCCAGGTCGCCTGCGGCCGGTCCGCGGACGCCAGGACGAGCTGGGAAGAGGCACTCGACCTGGAAGCCCGGCTCGCGGGCCAGGACCCCAGTGCCCTGCGGTCCCGGCTCGCCCGGCTGGACGCGGCGGGAGAGGCCGCGTCCGCCTGAGCCGGTAGAGTTACACCTGGTAGCCAACTACGTTTCGCGGGGAGAGGTGCTCACGCTGGAAACGCCCAAGCGCGCGCTGCTGCTGGAAAACATCCATCCGGATGCGACGGCGCGCCTGACGAAGGCCGGCTTTGAGGTAGAGACGATGAGCCGGGCGCTCGGCGAGGACGAGCTCATCGAGGCCCTGCCCGGGATCAGTCTCCTCGGCATCCGCTCCCAAACCCATGTCACCGACCGGGTCCTGGCCTCCGCCCCGGACCTGCTGTCGGTCGGCGCGTTCTGCATCGGCACGAACCAGATCGACCTGGAATCGGCCGCGTCCCGCGGGGTCGTGGTGTTTAACGCGCCGTTCTCCAATACGCGCAGCGTGGTGGAACTGGCCGTCGCCGAGATCATCTCGATGGCCCGGCGGCTGCCGGACAAGAACCTCGGCATGCACAACGGCGTCTGGGACAAGTCGGCGAAGGGCGCGCACGAGGTGCGCGGCCGCACGATCGGCATCGTCGGCTACGGCAACATCGGCACCCAGCTGTCGGTGATCGCCGAGGCGCTGGGCATGACCGTGTACTACTACGACATCGCCGACAAGCTGGCGATCGGCAACGCGCGCCGCTGCTCCACCCTCGACGAGCTGCTGGGGGCGGTGGAGACCGTCACCCTGCACGTGGACGGCCGTCCGGGCAACAGCGGGTTCTTCGGCGAGGAAGAGTTCTCGAAGATGCGGCCCCGGTCGCTGTTCCTGAACCTGTCCCGCGGCTTCGTCGTGGACCACAAGGCGCTGCGCGCCCACATCGAGTCCGGGCACATCGCCGGCGCGGCGATCGACGTGTTCCCGACCGAGCCGAAGGGCCGGGGCGACGAGTTCGTCTCCGAGCTGCGCGGCCTGCCGAACGTCATCCTGACCCCGCACATCGGCGGCTCCACCGAGGAAGCGCAGCAGGACATCGGCGAGTTCGTGTCCGGGAAGCTGGCCGAGTACGCGGGCGCCGGCGCGACCTCCATGTCGGTGAACTTCCCCGGCGTGTCCGAGCCCGTGGTGCCCGGCACGCACCGGCTGATCCACCTGCACCGGAACGTCCCGGGCGTCCTGGCCAAGATCAACCAGGTGCTGGCCGACCACGGCGTGAACGTCGAGCGCCAGATGCTCCGCACGAAGGATGACCTCGGCTACGTGGTGACCGACATCGGGACCACCTACAGCGAAGAGGTCATCGAGCAGCTGCGGGCGATGGACATCACCATCCGCCTGCGCACCATCGAGTCCGAGTAGCGGCCGCGCCCGGCACCCGCCGGCAGATTCGACCCGGAATGAGAGGAGCGTGCGCGTGGCCATCGTCGGGCTAGCCCTGTGGGCGTTTACCGTCGCGGTCGGCGTCTATTTGCTGGCGGGCAGCACCCGGGTACAGGCCGGCGTCAGCGAGGAGCAGCCGGAGCCGGCGACCGTCCCGGCCGCGCCGGCGTCACGGGAGAAGGACCGCTTCGACCCGATGTCGCTGCGGGAGGCCAAGGCCGAGCCGGTTCCCGGCCTGCGGGCCCTCGGGGAATTCGCCCACCCGGCGCTGGCGATCATCGGCTTCGGGTTCTGGCTGATGTTCACGTTCGTCCATGACGAGATCTTCGGGGCGATCGCCCTCGGCGTCGTGGCGGGCACCATCGTCGCCGGCGTCGCCTGGGCCCTGGCGAACGGGAAGGCCGTCAAACAGGAAAAGGGCGACGCCCTGGTCTTCCGCGGAAAAGTCCTGCTCTTCCACGTGGCGGGCGCCGCCCTCACACTGATCCTGGCCGCGGTCCTGATTCTCAAGTAAGCCCCCGGAACCCTGAGACGCCCGCGAGGCCGGAGGCCTCGCATCGGGGGGTGCGGGGGGTCGTCCCCCCGGGCGGGGCCGGTCCGAGGCCGATAAGATGGCGGTTTTCGCCATCGGCCGAGGAGCGGCCGGTTCTACGCGCCCGCCAGGAAGGCGGTCGGGATGATCTGCTCGGAGGAGTGGTTCTCGGCGGCGTTGACCAGGGCGCGGAACAGCCGCGGGTCGGTGCCCTGCTCGGGGTGCCACTGGACGCCCACGATGAACTCCTCGGGGCTGGTGCCCTCGATTGCCTCGATGATGCCGTCCTCGGCCCAGGCCACCGCGGTCAGGCGCTTGCCGACCCGGTCGACCGCCTGGTGGTGGTGGGTCGGCACGTCGAAGTACTGGCCGCCGTCCGGCAGGGCCGACAGCACGTGGCGGCCGCTGGTGACCCGCACCTTGTGGACGCCGAAGCCCTCCGAGGTGCCGCTGTGGTTGCTGTGCCCGACCAGGTCCGGGACGTGCTGGTGCAGCGTTCCGCCCGAGGCCACGTTGAGGACCTGCATTCCCCGGCAGATGCCCAGGAACGGCACGTGCAGCCCCAGGGCCGCCTTCGCCACCGCGAGCTCCCACACGTCCCGGTCCGGCGCGTTGACGTCGGTCTCCGGGTGCTCGGCGGTCGCCCCGTAGTAGTCCGGGCCGATGTCGCCGCCGCCGGCGATGATCACGCCGTCCAGGCGGGCGACGGTGGCCTCGGCCTCGTCGCTGTCGCCGACCGGCGGGAGGAGTACCGGCATGCCGCCGGCGTTGTGGACCTTCGTCACGTAGGTCCAGGGCAGCAGCGCACCCTCTTCTGCCCAGCCGCGCCAATCAGCCTGCGCGTGATATGTACTTATGCCAATGATAGGCGTAGTCATTTGTCCCCTTTAATACCTTTTATGCGATAGAAGGCATTAATCCGCCTTCTTGCCCCGTATTGACTAAAAGTAGAATGGGGGAGGCGGGCGAGCTGCCGTGCCAACGAGAGTACTCGCGACACCGCTGTCAAGAGGCGAGATCGCGAAAATCGCGAAAGTTGCGTCGCCTGAGGGGCCCCATCCTGCCCCCTACCTGCCCCGATTACGAGGTGTTACTCCCCTCACATTAAGGAGAAAAACGAGAAAACATCGGCCAGATGACCGATGTTTTCTCGCGCAATTGCATAAAAATACGAGATCTGGGGCTCTGGGGGTTATCCCCCGGGCCCGGCCGCTACTCCGGTTCGTAGGCCAGGTTCGGGCGGAGCCAGCGCTCCACGGTCTCGATCCCGGCGCCGCGACGGCCGGCGTAGTCGGCGATCTGGTCCCGTCCCAGGCGCCCGACGGTGAAGTACTTCGACTTCGGGTGGGCGAAGATCAGGCCGCTGACCGCCGCCGCCGGCGTCATCGCGAACGACTCGGTCAGGCCCAGCCCGCCGCCCGGCCCGGCGTCCAGAAGGGTGAACAGTTCCTGCTTGAGGCTGTGGTCCGGGGACGCCGGGTACCCCAGGGCCGGCCGGATGCCCCGGAACCGCTCCGCGTGCAGGTCCTCCAGCCGGGCCTCGGAATCGGCGGCCTCGAACCAGTCCCGCCGCGCCCTGAGGTGGATGTGCTCGGCGAACGCCTCGGCCAGGCGGTCGGCCAGGGCCTTCACCATGATCGACTTGTAGTCGTCGTTCTCCGCCTCGTAGCGGCGGGCCAGTTCGTCGGCCCCGTGGATCGCGACCGCGAACCCGCCGAGGTGGTCGCCCTCGGGCGCCACGTAGTCGGCCAGGCAGGAGTTCGGCCGGCCCTCCGGCTTGACCGTCTGCTGCCGGAGCATCGGGAACCGGACCGGCTCCGAATCCGAGGGCGACACCACGATGTCGTCGCCCTCGGAACGGGCGGGCCAGAACCCGTAGACGCCCCGGGCGGTCAGCGATCCGCTGGCGATGATCTCCTCCAGCAGCGCGTTGCCCTCGTCGAACAGCTCCCGGGCCTGCGGGTTCGCGTCCAGGATGCCCGGGTACTTGCCCTTCAGCTCCCAGGCCAGGAAGAAGAACTGCCAGTCGATCATCTCGCGGAGCTCGGCCAGCGAGGGGGAGACGGACCTGACGCCGGTGAAGCAAGGATCCGTTCGGTCGAAGGCGAGGTTTTCCCGGTTGAGGCGGGCCTTCTCCAGGGTCAGCAGCGGCTGGGCCCGGCGGTTCTCGTGCTGCTCGCGCAGGCGCTGCTGCTCGATCCGGTTGTCCTCGTCGAACCCGCTCACCCGCTCGGGGTCGAGCAGGTGCTGCACCACGCCGACCACCCGGGACGCGTCCAGGACGTGCAGCGTGGACGAGCCGTAGGCCGGGGCGACCCGGACCGCGGTGTGCTGCCGGGACGTCGTGGCCCCGCCGATGAGCAGCGGCTTGGTCATGCCGCGCCGGTCCATCTCGGCCGCCACGTTCACCATCTCGTCCAGCGACGGCGTGATCAGGCCGGACAGGCCGACGATGTCCGCGTCCTCGGCGACCGCGGTGTCCAGGATCTTGTCGGTCGGCACCATGACGCCCAGGTCGATGACCTCGTAGTTGTTACAGCCGAGCACGACGCCGACGATGTTCTTGCCGATGTCATGCACGTCGCCCTTGACCGTGGCCAGCACGACCTTGCCGTTCCCGCGCGGCTTCGTCCGCGTGTCCGGGCCGCCCTGGGCGGCGAGGGCGGCCTTCTCAGCCTCCATGAACGGCTCGAGGTAGGCCACGGCCCGCTTCATGACTCGGGCCGACTTGACGACCTGCGGCAGGAACATCTTCCCGGCGCCGAACAGGTCTCCCACGATCTTCATGCCGTCCATCAGCGGGCCCTCGATGACCTCCAGGGGACGGGCGAACGCCTGGCGGGCCTCTTCGGTGTCGTCTTCGACGTAGTCGGCGATGCCGTGCACGAGGGCGTGGGACAGCCGCTCGCCGACCGGGGCCTCGCGCCAGGCGAGATCCTCCGCCTTCCTGGAGCCGCCCTGGCCGCCGCCCGCGGCCTTGATCTCCTCGGCGTAGGTGACGAGCCGGTCGGTGGCGTCCTCGCGGCGGTCGAAGAGCACGTCCTCGACCAGTTCCAGCAGGTCGGGCTTGATGTCGGAGTACACGTCGAGCTGGCCGGCGTTGACGATGCCCATGTCCAGGCCGGCCTGGGTGGCGTGGTACAGGAACGCCGCGTGCATGGCCCGGCGCACCGTCTCGTTGCCGCGGAAGGCGAACGACAGGTTGGAGATGCCGCCGCTGGTGCGCGCGCCGGGGCAGCGCTCCTTGATCCGCGGCAGCGCGTCGATGTACGCCCTCGCGTAGCCGTTGTGCTCGGCGATGCCGGTCGCGACGGCCAGGACGTTCGGGTCGAAGATGATGTCCTCGGGCGCGAAGCCCGCCTTCTGCGTCAGCAGGTCATACGCCCGGGCGCAGATCTCCACCTTGCGGTCGGCGGTGTCGGCCTGGCCGGTCTCGTCGAAAGCCATCACGACCGCGCCCGCGCCGTAGCTCTTGATCTTGCGCGCGTGCTCCAGGAAGGGCTCCTCGCCCTCCTTGAGGCTGATCGAGTTGACGACGCCCTTGCCCTGGACGCACTTGAGCCCGGCCTCCAGCACGGTCCACTTGGAGCTGTCGACCATGATGGGGATGCGGGCGGCCTCGGGCTCGGTGGCGAGAAGGTTCAGGAACGTGGTCATGGCCTGCTCGCTCTCGAGCAGGTCCGCGTCCATGTTCACGTCGAGCAGGTTGGCGCCGTTGCGCACCTGTTCCAGGGCCACGTTCACGGCGGACTGGAAGTCGTCGGCCTCGATGAGGCGGCGGAACTTCGCCGACCCGGTGACGTTGGTGCGCTCCCCGATCATCACGAAGCCGGTGTCTTCGGTGATGTCGAACGGCTCGAGGCCGGAGAACCGGCTGACCGCGGCCGACGGCACCGGCCGGGACCGGTGCCCGCGCCGGGTCGCCTCCGCGATCGCGGTGATGTGGCCCGGGGTGGTGCCGCAGCAGCCGCCGACGATGTTGACCAGGCCCTCGGTGGCGAACTCGTGCAGGTAGTGGGCCGTGTCCTCGGGGGCCTCGTCGTACCCGCCGAACGCGTTGGGCAGGCCCGCGTTGGGATGGCAGGCGGTGTAGGCGCCCGAGATGCGGGCGAGCTCGGCGATGTGCGGGCGGATTTCCTTGCCGCCCAGCGAGCAGTTCACGCCGACGACCAGGGGGTCCGCGTGCCGGACGGAGTTCCAGAACGCCTCCACCGTCTGGCCCGACAGGGTCCGGCCGGACAGGTCGACGATCGTGACCGACAGCCACAGGGGAAGCTCCGGCGCCACGTCGCGGGCCGCCTTGATCGCGGCCTTGGCGTTGAGGGTGTCGAAGATCGTCTCGACCATCAGCAGGTCGACGCCGCCCTCGGCCAGGGCGGTGATCTGCTCGGCGTAGCCGGCCGCCACCTGGTCGAAGGTGACGGCCCGGTAGGCCGGGTCCTCGACCTTCGGCGAGAGCGAGAGCGTGACGTTGAGCGGCCCGACCGACCCGGCCACGTACCGGGGCCGCCCGGTCTCGCGTTCCACGGCGTCGGCCGCCTTCCGCGCCAGCTGGGCGCCGCGGACGTTCATCTCGCGGACCCGGCTCTCCAGCCCGTAGTCGGACTGGCCGAAGCTGGTGGCGGTGAACGTGTTGGTCGTGGTGATGTCCGCGCCCGCGTCCAGGTACTCGCGGTGGATGTCGACCACGAGCTCCGGGCGGGTCAGGTTCAGCAGGTCCGGGTCGCCGGCGGTGTCCCGGTCGTGGCCCTCGACCCGGTAGTCGTCCGCGGACAGGTTCTTCGACTGGAGGATCGTCCCCCAGGCGCCATCGAGAACGGCGATCCGCTGGTCGAGTACCTCGGTCAGGTCCCGCATCCTGCTACCTCCCTTTCGTCAGGGAGGCGCCCTTGGTCTCAGCCGGACGCGCGCGAGAGCCATCCCGCGCGCGGGGCCGAGCGTGGCGGGCTGACTACCTCCAAGGGCCAGCCCGTTGCAGCGCCTCTCGGCCGCCGTCCTCTACCATACATGCCCAGAGCCCAATTTTTCGAGCCTCTGGTTGTGGTCGGCCACAATGTCAACAGTGGCGCAGCGGCCCTCTCTGGTGCTCGCCGGAGGCTGCGAGCCGGACCCGGGAGCATAACGAGTGAATTGAAAGCACTGGGGGACGCGTCGGCTATTTAGTTGGTCGTTTCGGGCGTGTCGCGGATGGTTTGGTCGTGCGTGTTCTGAACCCTTCTGGCATGGTGTGTCGGCTTTCCGGGATGGTGAGGGGGATGCCGGCGTCGGCGGCGTAGGCGAGGAGCTCGTCCGGGGTCCGGGGCGTGCTGGCGGGGGGCGGGGACGTTTCCGGCGTGATGCGGGCGGCTTCGAGGAGCTCGCGGGCCAGGGTGACGGCGCGGCCGATGACGGTTCTCTCGGTGCCGAGGAGGGAGCCGATGGCCTGGTGGGGCAGGTTCAGGTGGTCGCGGAGGCGGAGGGCCAGGAGGTGGTCGGTCAGGTCGAGCAGGCGGTTGCCGTGCTGGCCGCGGGCGTTTTTCCCGCGGTGGCGGGGGCCGAACCTGATGCGGTAGTCCAGCTGGAGGCGGGCCTCGAACGGGGCCTGCAGGCGGGCGGCGAGAGAGGCCAGCTCGGCGGCCTGCAGGCCGGTGAGGGCGGGGTGGTTCAGGACGGCGGCGGGGACGCGGCCGGCGCGTTCCCGGCGGCGTTCCGGTTCCGGGAGCGGGCCGAGGCGGGGAGCGGGCAGGACCTTGTAGTTCCACTCGCCGCGGAACCCTGCGCGGTCCAGGACGCGGTCTTCGAGGTACCTTGCCCGCTCGTCGGCGATCCCGGCCCCGGAGGCGTACTCGCGGTCGTCGCGGGCGGGGTGGCATTTCAGGCCCTGGGCGGTGACGGTGGCGGCGATCCCGGCGACGGCGTCGTCGACGGTCATCAGGGGCCGGGCCCGCCAGGTGCGGGTGATGTGGCAGAACAGCCGGTGCTCGATCTTGTTCCACTTGCTTGTCCCCGGAGGGAAGTGGCAGACCTCGATTACCAGGCCGGTCTCCTCGGCGAGGACGGCGAGCTCGTCCTTCCACAGGCGGCTGCGGCAGTCGTTGGAGCCGCCTGCGTCGCAGGTCAGCAGCAGCCGCCGTGCGCCGGGGTAGCGGAAGGACCCTTCCTCCTGCCACCACAGCCGGACGGCGTTCACGGCGAAGGCGGCGGTGTCGGCGCTGGTGCCCACGGACACGAACCCGCGGTTGGCGGCGATGTCGTACAGGCCGTAGGGCACGACCCGGACCCCGTCCCTGTCCTTGAAGTCATGGTCGCGGACCTGCACCGGGCTGCCCGCCGGCCGCCAGGACCTCCCCTCTCGGTAGTAGGCGCCCAGGTGCTCTTTCTTCTTCCCGTCCGCGGACAGCACCGGGTCCCCGGAGGCCAGGTACTCCCCGATCCGGCCGCTGATGTGCCGGAACTGGGCGTCCCGGTCCGGGTGCTGGGTTCCCTCCAGCACCCGGGACATGCCCTGCAGGCTCCACCCGCCGGCCCGCATCATCCGGGCGACCGTGTCCTTGGAGACCGGGAAGCCCAGGATCCCGAGCCGGCCGGCGATGTCCCGCAGCGACAGGATGCTCCAGGTGATCTCCGACATGGGGTCCCCGCGCTTGCCCTCTTCGAGCAGGCCGTCCAGCGCCTGCGCTAACCCGGGCTGCCGCTCCTCGGCCGCCGGCCGTCCCGCGCCGGCCTTCCGGGCCCGGCCCGGCTCCAGCGCCGCCAGGGCACCGGGATCGCGGGCCTCGGCCGCGCCCGCCGAGACCGTGTTCCGCGACGCCCCCGACGCCCGCGCCACCGCCGCGATCCCCCCGGGACCCAGCGCGTTCGCCTCCGACCCCAGGTAAACACGCCACTGGCGTTCATCCAGCAGCTTCCGCATCACGCCAAACTTCGCCGCGAGCGCCGTTTCATCCGCCTCACCAGTAGCCATTAACACATCGTGGCACGCGAAGTCACGCACTGAACCGGACACGCCCAAGTAATTGGCCGACGCGTCCGCTAGTGCTATTTTTTCACTCGTTAGTTTGATCACCCTCAACGCGGTGGGCAGGGACGCGCCCCGCCCAGGGATATCGATAGGCTTTAATTTACGACATCAGCCCTATCAGCCCCGATGGCACCTTCGGCACTATCAGTGCCGCAGATCACGTGGCCGAGGCCACTTCCGCAATCACACTTGATTGATTCATTTCTTTGTATGATTCAAGAAAGTTGCATCTACGGAGGGACCCGCTACCGATGGCTCTGATCAGCACCGAAGTTAAGCCGTTCACCGCGACCGCGTTCCACAACGGCGAGTTCACCGAGGTCTCCGACTCCGACCTGCGCGGCAAGTGGTCGGTCGTCTTCTTCTACCCGGCGGACTTCACGTTCGTCTGCCCCACCGAGCTGGGCGACCTGGCCGACAACTACGACGAGCTGACCGGGCTCGGCGTCGAGGTCTACTCGGTGTCGACCGACACCCACTTCACGCACAAGGCGTGGCACTCCTCCTCCGACACCATCGGCAAGATCAAGTTCCCGATGATCGGCGACCCGGCGGCCAGGCTGACCGGCGAGGTCTTCGACGTCCTGCGCCCGGGCCAGGGACTGGCCGACCGCGCCACGTTCCTGATCGACCCGGACGGCGTGATCCAGTACCTCGAGATCACCCCCGAGGGCGTCGGCCGCAACGCCGCCGAGCTGCTGCGCAAGATCAAGGCCGCGCAGTACGTCCGCACCCACCCCAACGAGGTGTGCCCGGCCAAGTGGGAAGAGGGCGAGGAGACCCTCACCCCGTCCCTGGACCTCGTCGGCAAGATCTGAGGCACCCGTCCCCCGCCGGCCGCGCCCGTCATCCGGCGCGGCCGGCGGCCGCCAGTCACCCGGTACCGACAGGAGGTCAGCCATGCTTGATCCGCAGTTGACGAAACAGCTTTCCCAGCACCTCACCCTGCTCCGGCACCCGGTCGAGCTGACCGCGGCGCTGGACGACAGCCCGAAGGCCCGGCAGATGGAAGAGCTGCTGAACGAGGTCGCGGCGCTCTCGGACAAGATCACGGTCACCGCGCGCGACGATGAGCGGCGTCCGTCGTTCGCGATCGTGCGGGCGGGCACCGACGTCGAGGTGCGGTTCGCCGCCATCCCGCTCGGCCACGAGCTGACCTCCTTCGTCCTCGCCCTGCTCCAGGTCGGGGGCCACCCGCCGGCGATCACCGACGAGACCGCCCGGCAGATCCGGAACATCGAGGGCGAGCACCACTTCACGACCTACCTCTCCCTGTCCTGCCAGAACTGTCCCGAGGTCGTCCAGGCGCTCAACCTGATGAGCGTCCTGAACCCGGGGATTACCCACACCGCGGTCGACGGCGCCATCTTCAAGGCCGAGGCCGAGGAGCGCGACGTCCTCGCCGTCCCCGCCGTGTACCTGGACGGCGAGGAGTTCGGCCAGGGCCGCATGACCCTCGAACAGATCCTCGCCAGGATCGACAATTCTTCTACCGAACGGATCTCCGCTTCCCTCACCGCCAAGGACCCGTTCGAGGTCCTGGTGGTGGGCGCGGGACCGGCGGGCGTCTCGGCCGCCATCTACGCCGCCCGGAAGGGAATCCGGACCGGCCTGGTGGGCGAGCGCCTCGGCGGGCAGGTCCTGGACACGATGGCGATCGAGAACCTCATCTCGGTCCCCTACAC
>Ga0131853_10018252_pt1 | contig 12765 bp, 5 predicted proteins | sample TergutLab28metaG_FD_92764 | JGI IMG/M metagenome (GOLD analysis project Ga0131853, IMG submission 92764) | Labiotermes labralis P1 segment gut microbial communities from Petit-Saut dam, French Guiana - Lab288 P1 (version 2) (version 2) | ecosystem: Host-associated > Arthropoda: Insects >...
TACGCCTAGGTCTCCCCAGTGGTCTCTTTCCCTCCGGTTTCCCCACCAAGACCCTATACGCCCCCCTCTCCTCCCCCATACGCGTCACATGCCCTGCCCATCTCATTCTTCTCGATTTTATCAACCGCACAATATTGGGTGAGGAGTACAGATCACTTAGCTCCTCGTTACGTAGTCTCCTCCATTCCCCCGTTACCTCATCCCTCCTAGGTCCAAATATTCTCCTCAACACCATATTCTCAAACGCCCTCAGCTTCCTTTCCTCCCTCATTGTCAGCGACCAAGCTTCACACCCATACAATACAACCGGCAAGATTATAGTTCTATATATCTTAATCTTTGATTTCCTGGACAGCAATCTGGAAGACAAAAGATTCTGCACCGAATGATAGCAAGTATCTCCTGACCTGAGTCTACTCTTTATTTCTTCCCGAATAGAATTTTGAAATGTTAAAGTTGTTCCCAAATATTTAAACTCTTCCGCCCTCTCGAAGGTACTATTATCAATCCTCACCCTGTGATTTTGTCCTGCATTAAGAGCAATTATAGCCAGTAAATATAAAATTTGTTTTCAAACAGAAATAATTTTTCTAAATATGTCTACATCTCTGCAGACCATGTTTTCCACTCTCATGCATCTGGATGAAGGAGAGATTTTGTATATAACGTAGAATGTAGGGGGGTTTCTAACATTATGAACTGGAACACAGAGCCCAGTGTGGGGTCCAAAAGGGATGAACAGTTTCTTAAACCAATATTAATATTACTAATGGACAGTGCATCAAAGTACTGTCTTCTTTTGAAGTTGAAATGTGTCATCATAACTAAAATGATCATGGAACAAGAAATGGTTTGAAGCAGAGATACAAATTTCTGCTTGATGTGTTAAAGATTTTTTGTTTCTGTAGATATAACTGAATTCCAAGCACCTGAAGCATATTCCATCGTGGATCTAATTCAGGTAACATACAACAACAATCAAAAATTGATTGTAGAAAAGGAATATGTTATAGATCGAACAGAGCCTAATATTTCAATTGATTAAGAAAGAATATAATCAGTGTGTTGAAAAAAATGTAATTTGAATCTTAAGTCTTTGATAGTGTCAGTACAAATCACAGAAATGTCACAGAGTTTGCGAGGATCTGTTTTTCTAGCAAAAGTGATGACTTTTGTTCTTTCAATGTTCAGTTTCATGAATTTAGCTTCACACCAACTTTGTATACAGTCAAGTTCAGGTTGCATCACAGTGCAATCATTCAGTGAAATAATAACAAGAACAGTTTTGATGTCATCAGCAAAGATAAGACATCTGGAATATTTAATTACATAGCAAAGATAATTCATAAAATATGGTGGGTGTTGAAGTACTCCAGAAATAACTGCAAAACAGGTGATGAAATAATTCCCGAAATACATACAAAAGACCGACAGTTGGTTATGTAGCTGAGAAACCACCTGACGAAACCATCAGAAAAGCCAAAAGTGGTTAGTTCTTTAAAAAGAATAAAATGTGGAACAAGGTCAGATGGACTTCTAAGATCACAATAAATAGTACCACTTGATGATGAGACGTAACTAAGTAGAAACATAATGTAAAGAGATGGTCAAGTTTGTGGCTGTGGATTTAGATTTAAGAGAGATACATTGGCAAGAATTCAATTTCAGCTTCAAGAAATGCAATAAATATTCATGTACTACAAATTCAAATACTTCACAGAATTTACTAAAGACAAATATATAGGTCTATAATAACTAACAAGGGCCATGATAAATAATAATGGTGAAGAAAGTGATGACAACAATGAAATGTTTTCATTGGTCCACCAAAATTAGCAAATTCATTTCCCTTTGCAGGACAAAGTCATCATGCAAAGGTAGCCAGTAGACTGAAAAGAAATATGGAGAATGCCTGTTTCAGAACTTTAGCCTTCCAGCCTTATAAGATTACATTTTTACCTGAAAATGTGATTATATACATGTAGTTTGATGGACATACACTGAACAATTCAGAGGAATCTGCTTGCGTTCATCTTCTGTGTACAGATCATCAAATTTGACTATAATTTTACCTATTTTGCACAAATATAGAAAGTTGTTTTCTACTCTAAGTGAAGAATGCAGATGGACGGTGTTTGAGAGCAGGCTGAGAGGAGAATATATGGACAGAGTGAGGAAGTGACTTGAGGATAATGAGAATCTTCAAAATTTGTGCTCCCTATCATATATTATGAAGTTGATAAAATCAAGGTGGATGAGAATGGTGACATACTGAATGTGCATAGGGAAATGTGAGCTGCATGCAAGCAAAGAAACCACTTGGATTAACATTTCTGTAACACAAGGTATGAGGATGCAGACTACAGACACCTGGTTCAGATTATGATCCAGTGACAGGTCCTTATAAATATATAATGAATGTCTGGGTTGCATAAACCATCATTTTTCAACTTACTGCAGGACCAAGAGAATTTTCTCTTCTCCATATTGTCCAGACTTCTTTCTTACTTTTACACTGAGTACTAGAAACTTATCAGTTTCTTGAGTGGCTGCAGTATGAAGTTGACCAGTCACTTCCATTTAGTGTCAAGGTTGAAGATGATTGGAGCTGTATCTCCAGTCCCCATATATCTTCATTGCATGTGCAAGAAATTTACCTTTAGTTTGCATAGAAAGTGTGGAATTTTATAACCAGCTGAGTAACTACCAGGTACAGAAGAAGGACTTTGGGCTATGGACTTAGATGATTTTCTTACAGATTTTAATATGCAAATTTGTTGTGCTAGAAGGTAAAAGCCATAAAGATTACCGTAGGAGTGGACTGAGATGTGAATGTGAACGATTAAGCAGGTATAATGAGCATTTCGAGAATCTAAAATTAATGACAATGCCATAATAAAATAAGTAACATGAAGAGTGTCAAAATGTAAATACTGATCATTGTTTGAATGTTGCTATACTACAGAGCAACTCAGAACATGTAACCAACAGTCTGGTAACAATGTAAGAGACCACAGGACAGGAATGACTGTCTTGTGGCAAAGTGATCTGGAAACAATAGTTACACAAATATTAAAATCAAATTTACAGGAACCTAAACAATAGAAGTCAAATTACAATACCATGAGTTAAACACTGCAGTGATCATAACATTATTTTTTCTTGTATTTTGTTAAGTGTTCACCATATCAAAAAGGGTAGCACATAAAAGTTACAGATCTTAATTTTGCCAATATTTTACGCATGAATCAGATAGGCCACATCTGAAAAAATAAGTAAAGTTGTATTTTATCTTCCTGTAAAGTAGCAATTGCATCAGACTGATGCAAATAACATTAATCTTGCATTCCAGAGATTTCCGAGTATTAATTTCCCTAAAACACATACACTAACTCTAAAGATGTACAGTACCATCCCCAATGCATTTACTTGAAAAATGCCATAAGCTGGAGTTATGATTAAATCTGCCAGTGTGAGGATATGACATTCAAATTATGGTTCTTAGGTGATGCTGACCATGCAGTCCCACCGACATCTGACATGGGGCCCACACTAAGTCCCAACACCACGTGGTCCCCAATGACTGCCGCATCTGCATCTGCTCAGCCTCACCATCACCACCGCAACATGGCCACACCACCCCCTGCCAGCCTTATGAACTCAAACCATACCAGTGCAGCTGCTGGAATAACCAGCTTCAGCCACCAATCTGGGTTCATGCCCCAGACCAGGCCTCATCACCATCAGCCATTCTACTCTTGGTACTAGGCACATCAAGATACATTACACTGTTAACTACGAGACCCACAAGCCAAGACTGTAAACATAATGGCTTTCCACTGTAATGTGTAGGGTCTCATTCATCACAGCTATCAGCATAAGATGAAGATGATTTGGTTTGCTATTAATTTACCCACTTTTTGAAGTCTGCAGCAGTGATCAGTTGTAACAATATTGGTATGACCAATTAATATATAATACCAGAATGCTAATCAAATCTCAGTTTAATGCAACAGTGTTACGTAAATAAACCATATTTAAGAATCAGATTCTGTTCTTCTGGAATGTGATGTTGCAACAATGGTAATGCAATCCAGATGTTTCAAGGTAACATAGTGTCCCCCTTTTCAAGGGTCAATAGGTCCTTTTCTTCTGTGAACTACTGACCCTTAAAGATATGGGTAATGTATTGCCTTGAAACACTGGGATTCAATTACTCAGACAAGGAGTGTCACATTCCAGAAGAGTTGAATCCCAGTTCCACCACTGCAAGAACCTCAAAACACACATAATTAACGTTTATAGGCCACATGTTCCACTACTGCAGTGGTGCACACATGTGATCTGGCTGGCTGGGTTATAGTTTTGGTATGTAATCTGCCTTTTCAGTTTCACTTGCTAAATTTCTGCCATGTTGTTGACTGAACCATATTCACTGAGGTATAAACTTGTTCATTGTCAATGAAGATACACTTAATCAGAATTAAGGTAATTTTAACACACTAATAACAGAAGTGAATTTACAAATCTGAAAGCAGCAGATAAGGAAAAACAGGCATAGTGTAAAATGAATATGCCACAGGTAAATTCAGAGCTAATAGTCTAACAAAGGATAGAACAACAAACAGAAAAGTGACACAAATGCTATCAGATAATTAATATTTGCAAAAACAAGGCACAATAAACAAAAGAAATTTGGGGGTGTGGGGATAGAATGCCTTAAATTTCAATGATCTTTAGTGAGCTATTTGCAGTGATGACAGGTACCTATCATTCAGTTAAAAACACTCCATCATCTGCATTCTAGCCAGTCAAATTCAGTCATACTTGTCAAGGAACATGGCAGAGCAAGTGATCACTGAAAATTAGAAATAGTTACTCGGTAGCCAGTGAAATGTACAAAGCAACATCATTCAGCTACAAGGCAGCTCAAGTGATTGCTGTTACCCAGAAATGGATGCTGAGTAGTCAATAAAATATGCACAGTAATACCAGTCACAGCTGGTGGCAGTTCAAGTGACCCTGTAGCCCCAAACCAGATGCTGCATAGCTAGTGAAATGTAACCAGAAAATACAGTCAGTGCTACATGAAATACAATAACCATTAATTCAATCAAATATTTAGTGAATGTCAGTGACAGTGAATTTTAAGCAACAGTGACAAAATTGCTGTTGTCATTGTACCATTTGTCTCTAATAGTTTGGATCTTCCAGATAACATGAAATAAACATTTTGTGTTACATCATTAGTTTCATGCATAGCATTGTTTTGATGATGTAGACCAGTGAACACTGTATGTGAAATATGCATATTTATTTGCATTGTTGTGTTAATGTCACATAACTGGTTACTGTATGAAGCTTTTACATTCAGGTTATGTCGTAAAAAATGGACAGACATATTTTTGCAAGAGGGACCTGGTATTTTGGAGCCCTGACAACTCAGATAATTAATTTTTATTATTTATAGTCATTTGTAAGTGTACAATATTTGGCAGAATATCAAATGAGGGATCAAGTTCTTGTAGGTGTCCAAAGTTTTTCTTGAAAAGTCTCGGTATTGCTAACTGAATATGGGTGCCCTGACAAGCTTCAATTGTGATAGCAAGCAATCCCATTCATTAAATTCCTGCACGAAAGTAGAATACAGCTTACTGGAAGACAATTTGTTGACTCAGAATGTCAGTAAACTGTTTTAGCAACAAATATTATTTGTCATTTAAATGTTCTTTTAAGTCTGATGTGAACAGTTCCAGTATGATGTGCAGTTCACTGCTTTGCACGTTTTCAAAACTTAAGTCAATGTAGGGAGGGCCAGCATTCTAACTGATAGCCTACTTATTTTTCTAAGGTTAGGTGAGCCATGTCACATTGCACCACTGCATAAATATTTGTATTATCCCCATTAGAGGCTCTAAAAGTGACAAATTTTTCAAGATTTTAAAATTGTGGTGAATGTAAAGTTATCCCTGTGCATACCATGAAGGTATACAGGAGGAGTAGAGGCTCCATCCATTCTTAACCTCCGCAGTATATGGAGTTGAGTGGTGAACTTCAGTCACAGGGAAAGAATCTGTGATACTAACTGAATAGGAGGCCAGGTGGGATCTACAGCCAGTCTGGAAAATTTCAAGAATAAGCGAATTTCTTGCACCTGCTGGGAATCAAACCCCAGACTCCCCAGCCCATAGTCTAGTCATACTGACTATGCTATAATGGCTTGTTTTTTAAATTATGACAAATACTATAATTCCATGTTAAACATATCATGGCATCACAGCTGTGTAATGTATATATACATACCCTCAGTTAATAGAGCTTCACACCACAAAACACAGTGTGTCATGGGTGCTCAACATCTTACTGTGTCAGCCAGTTCAGTACCTACAAAAGCTGGCACAGTCTACTTTTTTCAAAAAGCATGATGACAAGATAGTGCAGCTGCACATGTGGACTACTATGCATGCTTCAAGCATAAACAAGTGATTCTCAACATGCTGTACATGGAATTTGCCAGAAAATATGAATAATTGTGTTATTCTATGTTCCAGTATTATTGTACAGTGAAATCATACAAATTAAAACAGTGATATGCAAGGTGCTGCCATATGTCTCTGCTGTGTACAAGTGTCAATTATATATGTCTGTTCTAATTCCACAGCTGAAATTCAGATTCACGCAAATAACTTGCAAAATATGATGTAATGGGTGAGGCTTACGACAGTGACTATAAAAGATATCTACCATCTGGGATGTAACATCACGTAATGTGATAAATATGTACTACCGTTTGAGATAAAAACACACCACATCCACTTAGGTATACATCTACCAATTTACATGGTGTCACATCCCAGATAACTGTTGTCTTTGTGATGTAATAATTTAAAAAAACGGCACTGGGAGATTTGGGAAGACAGAACAGACCTACAAGGAAAAAATATTCTCAAAAAAGTATAATTTGAGGTAGGATGATGAAGTTTGGTAACTGTTGCTGTGGAGTGAGACATGGGCAGAACACCACAAGATGTGCCTTATGTAGAATTTGTAAACAAAGGCAGGTGCACACCCCTATATAATCAGACACTTCACAGCCACCTACTTTGGTACTGTCCTCCCATATCCACTTTGCACCAAAATGTATTTGTTTATTGATTCCACTTAGTGACATGTAACTTTTCATAAGTTCCTACACTTAATTAACCCAATTACAACAAGAAAAGAAGAGTTGATTCAAAGGTGCCCTTTCTCTCCCTTTTCCATTCACTTCTCTTCCTACAAGAAAACTTATTTTCCTTGTCACTTTGTTTAAGATTTAATTCCTTCCTCCAGGCTGAGGCAAATTTTTCAGTCATATGAAGGCACAGAAAACAAATGTTTCGTATAGATTTAAAATTTATTATTTTGGACGACAGTAACTATTTCTGAATAATTTTTTTTATATGACACATTGGATTCAGAAAAACAACTTGAACCATAACTCAAGTGGTCAGCCAGGCCTGCTCAACAATCCCAGAATGACTTCCAAGGATGGCCCATGTGGAATTTGTCCAGAACAAACTAGGGTTCTGGCAGGTTCTTCAATGAACACTTTTGTTTTCCCTTGTCAATTATCATTCCACCAATGCTCTATACTTGCCTATCTATTAGGGATATTACAGTAGTCCACAGTACCATGGAACTCATTATCACTCCACTGCTGATATTAGGGCTGAACTTCTAAGTGCCTTCTCTGTCCCTGTCTACTGACGATAATACAAAATACCATTCCTTGTGGGGGGTACGCAGTGGCGCAGTTGGTTTAGGCACTGCACTACAAGCCGGAAGGTCGCGGGTTCGATTTCCGATGGTGTCCTTGGAATTTTTCATTGACATTCTGGCCACCCCATGGCCCTGAGGTCAACTCAGCCTCTAACAGAAATGAGTACCAGGAATATTTCCTGGTGGGTTAAGGTGGCCAGTGAGTAAGGCTGACAAACTTACAACCTTCATGTGCCAATTATCTTGAAATCTGGGAGCCTCAATTTCCTGGAACCCTCTGGACCTGTCCACGCCTGTAATGGGATTGCTTTACCTTAACCTTTACCTTTTACTATTCCTTGTGTCCTCCAACCAGTTATCCCACTTGGTCTCCGGACAACAATATATTCAGTAATGGTAGGCGTGTTTTAAATCTGCTGATAAACAAGTGGGGTGTATGCCTGTCTTGACACAAGTTGTTAGTTATTAAAGTAATATCTCCTCACCATAGACTAGCATGGCACTGGGAATGTATCATGATCACCAAATAAAGGTATTTATCACATTTACAAGTTCTTTGTGTCCAGTATATCAGCCCACTGCATTGTGGAATGCATCAATGACACATCTTCCTATGATTTGTATTCCCAACATGAAGGCAGTGTGTTCTTCAAAATCATTGGATGATGACGATGTTGTAAAAAAAAAAACAACACAATACTGTCACCATCACAAAGACTTACAAACCCATGTTCACTTTATTCACTGATATACAATCCATAGATCCTGACTTGGTTAATTTTGGTTAGTGACAATCACCTACAGGAACATCATGTGATCTGTGGGTTTAGATTGTCATGTGAGACAGGTAAAATCACTGGTATTTGTACCAAGATGCAAATGTTCACATTCACACAGAATCAGTAATTTCAAGTCTCCAGGTGCCTTCAAAGCAGAAGGATTCCCACTATTTATTATGAAGGTGTTGTGGTATTCCATGACTCTATATTTCCACTAGATGGTTTACCAGATATTGTGTGCAATTGGTTTGCACTGAATCACCTGCCAGTACAGCATCCAGTAGGTAGATTAATCAGGAAGGAGATGCAAGGAAGCAGTAGTATCTAATTTTGCCTCTAGGAGCTGAGAAAATTCAGATGTTATAACTAATATTCACACACATATTAATTGTACCGCTCATTTACACACATTGCACAACATATGCAAGCCCACAAATATATATTTTTGCAATGTCCAAGAAAATATGGGCATATTACATTTTCATTAAACTGGTATGGACACCAAGCCATCAGAGGCTACCACCTACAATACCAGCATAATTATATGGAATAGCAGCAAAACCAGGGATTTGAAATGTACAGCTAAGGGCGCCTTCTTGTGGTGCAGGTAGACTGTGATACTGAAAGGTTTATGGTCCAGCTCAATAAAGCTGCTATGCACATTGTACAATATAAAAGACTACAGGAACTAACAACTGTAGAAGCAATTGTAGACTGGAGGACCACTAGTACACAAAAGGAAAAGTGGATACTGCACATAACATAATAACAAGTATTTTACAAAAACAAATAAATGAAGGCAAAAAAGAAAATCAGTAATTAAGTAATTAGTGAATACCAAGAAGAGCACTGAAGGCAAAATGTAGCCTGGAAATAACCACTAATCACCTTGCAACACACCTAATATATATTTGCACATACATAAATAAAAGAAAGATTGAATAGCTGAATAAATAAACAAACAAATGAATGAATGAATGATTGGATGAATAAATAAATAAATAAATTGATTGATAAATAAATAAGTAAATAATAATAATAAATACGAAAATGAATGAATGAATGAATAAAAATAAAGAAATATATAAATAAATGAATAAGCAAATAAGTAAACGTATACAAGCATACAAAGAAACAAACGAATGAACAAATAAATGAATAAGTAAATGATGAATGAGTGAATGAATGAATAAAGGGATAATCAGATGTATAAATGAGCGAATAAATAAAAGAATATAAAAATAAATAAATCAAATAAATAGATAAATACATACATAAATAAATAAATAAACAAAAATAAACAAATAAATAAATATCATAATGCGAAATATCCTTCAAATGAACTTTTAACGTAATAATTCATGGTCATAAAATTTGAGTTTTATATTGGCTCTGAGGACTGCGCTTTTCTGCGTTATTGCGCAGCGAGTGTCGGTGTAATTAACTGGTAAGAAATTACCACTATTCGCTGCGTAATAACGCAGAAGGGCGCAGTTCTCATCTTCTTCGCGGCGGAAGCCTAAAATTACGCATAGGTCTAAGCTCTGTACATTTTAATTAAATTATGTTACCTGCAGTAGAATTTTTAGTACTCCCAAAACAACATAACGTGTTTAAGAGGATCTCCCTGATGATGGCTCACAGACCAAAGTATGCTGAAAAGACTTGAGGAGAATTCTGAGATATACAGGCAACTGTTAATTTTTTTAACTTGTTTTTTTTAACGTAGTAACAACACCTTACCATTGACGAATTCCTCTTCAAAGTTTTAAGCATAAATCTTGGCACTGTGGTATGTAAGGAAACAGGATTCTTGGGTTCTCCTCGTAACTGATTTCACATTTATAAGCAAATAATTTCTGTCATTTTCTAAACAGTTTATTAACCTCATCACAGCGCTCCTTTTGTGGCACATTTACGACGTCATCTTTTATGTGCGTTCGCAAAATTGCGAAAAGCGACTACTAGCTACGTTATGTCTGTCCGTCCTTCTGTCTGTCCGTATGGAACAATTCGACTTCCACTGGACGGTTTTCGTGAAATCGAAAATATGTCCAGAATCACTTTCATGGTATTGTTAGGATATGTAAATCTGTCCAGAATACTGAAGTTACATTAAAATCTAACAAGAAATAAAAGGTAGGTTACATGAAGATTTACGAACATCTGTGATAATATCTCGGTCAGTTGTTCTTAGAATGAGAAACGTTTCAGGCAGAAGATGGAAAGAAAATTAAAACACACGGTTTACGTTCAATTTTGTTGCCCGAAAATCGTGCCGTTTATGAGATAATGTGAAAAAAAAAGAATGCTAGAGGCGGACAGACGTCAGATGACAATACGGCGTAGAAAACTACGGCAATAGTACAGACGCACGCTCATAATACAGGGCGTTTCATAATGTACTCCGGGATTACAAAAATGTATTATAGGAAAACCGCAGGACACGTGTTTACGAAACTTGTACAGATAGAAGGAACAACTCAAAATTTTTTTCCCAGCAAGTTGTTTTTCATCGTAGTTCACATTTCTGCCGCTAGGCGATGCGAGTGTATGTAGTGAGAAAATGGCCTCTCCGGGGGAGAAGTCGTTTTGTGTGTTGGAATATCACACGAGTAAGTCTGTAGTTACTGTGTAACGTGCATTTCGTGTAAAGTACGCAAAGTACCATTGCCACGTGACCTCGATGACCTAAAGGCACGGATCATTGCAGCAGTGAAGAATATCGATGCAACCATGTTGACGCGTGTGTGGCAAGAACTTGAATATCGTATCGATGTGTGCTGTGTCACCCGTGGTGCACACATCGAAAATATCTAGTTTTTTTTTAAAAAAATTCTTCAGTTTTCTTGTGGCTGTGAACAATTCCATTGAGGTAGGTCCTTTGGTTTCCCTGTTATAAATATTTGTAATCACGGAGAACATTATGAAACGCCCTCTATTTAATAATTATGTTATAGGCACAATGGTGTGATGAGCCGATTTTTAGGCGCGTTCGCGTAGTAGCGATAAGCACCTTAGATTCTTCATGTCCGTCTGTCCGCAAGCATCAGCGCTGCCCCCGCTGGACCGACTTCCTTGAAATTTGGTATTGATGACTTTTATGAAAATCTGTCGAGAAATCCAAATTTGGATAAAATCGGATAAAGCGTCAGGCACTTTACAAAAAGACCCAAGTGTGTTTCATGTTGTTGGCCGTGACATATAAGCACAACAATAGAATGTACTGTTGAGTTTCCATGACAAATCTTCCCATATTTATTATACTGTTGAAAGCGACAAATGTATGTCAGCAATACAAAGGAAACGCAGTAATGATTCTCCGTAGTAATGATGGTTACGCGAACGCGCCGCAATGTTACGTTACACTACATTGCCTATCTCGTTTTTTTAGATACACAGCGTCGATGGTGGGAGGTTTCGTGAATGACGCAATGGAAAGGATTTGAAAGGAAACGGACGTGGCCTGATCGACGTAATATACCGGAATGAGCCTGGAGAGAACGACGAAAACCTAGAGAAACCGCAGGCAAGCTGGTGTACTGGTCAGAATTTGAAACGGGCACAGCCCAGAAAACACGTAAAGAACATTAGGCCCTACAACAACCTTTCCGAGTTTAGAGAATTTGCCAGCTGTACTTACAGTCACAAAATCGTTTCTATTTATCATAATATAGCAGGACTTGAGGTAAGTGCGGTGTGCATAAAACAGCATTCTAAAGGACAAACGTCTGTCATATAAATAAAATACACATATGTGAAGTGCAGCGAAATAATCTAAATGGAGATAGCAGAACGCAGAGAATTGACCAATTTTCCTGCCACCGAAGAAAGAAAGAAAGAAAGGATAAATTATTTCCAAGTTTAAAGGAAACCAGATCCTTCATAAGCATCACGACGTTTAATAGAAGGCGACGAATGTCACATCACACGCGACGGTTGCATAACAATATTGCTGCTTTCGTAATCTGTGCGGTACCTTTGGCGACAACGTATCAGTTTAGGTGATATACCATAACGCGTGGTAAGACAGTAAAGAAGGTGTAATATGTTTAACACAGAGCGGCCATGGATCATCTTTCCTCCTAATATGTCCGCTTTTCAAGGGAAAATTTTTATGTCTGGGTTCCCCCCCCCCCCCCCCCCAAAAATGTTTATACACCCTACTTTTCTCCAGCTTTTCTCTGGTGCCGCCGCCTTTTTGAGCAGTCACACCCTGCAGACA
>Ga0131853_10018253_pt1 | contig 12765 bp, 10 predicted proteins | sample TergutLab28metaG_FD_92764 | JGI IMG/M metagenome (GOLD analysis project Ga0131853, IMG submission 92764) | Labiotermes labralis P1 segment gut microbial communities from Petit-Saut dam, French Guiana - Lab288 P1 (version 2) (version 2) | ecosystem: Host-associated > Arthropoda: Insects >...
ACGGGACATGAATGTCCGGGACATAAATGTCCGGAACAAAAAGCCCGCCCTGCCAGACATCCTGTTCGCTTTATCGCAGGGGAAATGCCTGCGGGCGGAATTGCACACGCAAGCCGCCACACATTCCCCGCGAGGAATGTACGGATCGGGGCTGGTGGTGTTCAACCCGCCGTGGACACTGCACGCCGCCTGCGAAGAAGCGTTGCCGTACCTTGCAAAGACGCTGGGCGGCGCAAACGGCGGCTGGCGGCTGGAGCAGAAATAGTCGGATATGTTACCGCATCTGAACAACAGCCGTCTAAAAAATCTACAGAGTATCAAAAAACCATCTTTTTTACAAAAAATGTATCATTTCCCACTTGCACCACAATCTATTGTATGATACAGTGAGAAACTCGGTAAAAAAGTGCCATATATGGTGAAGTATAGTAAAGATATGAGGTGTTACAGGCGTGCGGTGTCCCCATTGCGGTAGTTTTGACGATAAAGTGATAGACTCCCGAACCTTAGCCAACGGCGATGCAATCAGACGGCGGCGGGAATGTTGCGGGTGCAGTTATCGTTTTACCAGCTACGAGCGGACGGAGGACAAGCAGCTTATGGTGGTTAAGCGGAGCGGCCGCCGCGAACCATTCGACAGAGCAAAAGTAGAGCGGGGTATAACCAGAGCGCTGGAAAAACGCCCTGTTTCTCAGATGAGTATCGAACGGCTCATCAACGAGATTGAAGATCAGGCAATGACCGGAAGGCTCAACCACGAAATTGATGCTGCAGCCGTTGGTAACCTTGTACTGGAAAAATTGGCGGAGTTGGACAAGGTTGCATATATACGGTTTGCCTCTGTGTACCGTCAATTTGAGAATTTAGACGAGTTTGTTCAGGAAATTAAAAAAATAGAAGGAAATTTTCACCATGAATAAGCAAAAGCTTTCAGCAGAAGCTTATCCTTGAGGTTATTGAAAAGGGTTAGCTGGCGGGGGAGACACTTTTTCTGAAGTGTTCCGGCTAACTCTTTTCAGTTTTTTTCACACGAATACGGTATAATCTAGGCGATGACAACAACAACAGAAAATCTGCTTGAAGAAGGCTTGGCAAAAATCGGCATTGGCGAGAACGTGATGAAACGCACGGTGGAATTGCTTGCCCGCTACATCGAAGAGCTGGAACTGTTTAATCCCGCGTACGGACTTGTAAAAGTGCGCGACCGCCGGGAATTGATTGTAAAACATATTTTAGATTCTCTTGCGCCGCTGTCGATGTTGCGCACCCTTCATCCGCAGCCGCGCATTGCCGATGTCGGATCTGGCGCGGGACTTCCGGGAATACCGCTGGCTGTTTGCTTAGGCGGCGCGCAGTTCACGCTCATCGAGCGGATGGGACGGCGGGCGGGCTTTTTGCGAAATGTGCTGGCAGTGCTTGGGCTTGCTAACGTTGAGGTCGCGGAAGCTGAAATGGAAACAATAAGCCCCGCCGGATGTTTCGATATTGCCGTGTTTCGGGCGTTCAGGCCGCTTGACCCCGCTATCTTCAAAGGGCTGGCAAGACTGCTTACGCCTGGCGGGGTTCTCGCTGCCTACAAAGGCCGCCTCGATTCAGTACAGGAAGAAATGTCTGCCCTGCTTGCCGCGCTTGATAAAACCACGCACACTTGCATCGGCAGTTGGGAGGCGGTTCCGCTTGAACCGCCTTTCGCAGAAGAGCAGCGCTGCCTCCTTACCATACGGCTTGTGCCGTAGGCGTCAGGCGGCAAACCGCGCTGTTAGTTTCGTATCGTCTGCCAGACAAGGCTCTGCTCAAAACCGCCAATTTCCGCAATCAGATGCCGCCAATGGTTGGCTTCATCCTTCGAGGGGTACGGGCCGACGCGCACCCGAAACCAGTTATCGTTTCCCGTTGCCCGGTTTTCGATAATCGATGTGATGCCTCTGCCGGCAAGGGCATCCTGCGCTTTTTCGGCATTCGCCATTGTGGTGAACGAACCAGCCTGAACCCAGAAATCATTTTGGACAGAGCCGGGGCGAGGCGGCGGAGTTACACTGCGGCGAGCGGATGCTGGCGCGGCATTGATTGACGCGGGCTCGGCTGTTGACGGAGTGGTAACGCGCGGCGTGGCAGCAACGGGTGCCGCTGGCTTAGGCGCTGCTGGTGCTGGCACAGGTTTAGATGCGGGTGCTGGCTTAGCGGGCGCTGGCGTAGGTGCAATCGGGCGGGCAGGTGGCGGTGTGCCGGGGACAGCCACGGCGCTTGGGGGCGACACGGTGATCACACGGGGTTCATCCTGCGTGCGAATTCCTTCAGGCGCGGGCAGCAGCCCCAAATTGTCAACGGGAACTCTCACGAGTTCCACCGGATCAACCATTGGTGAAACAGGAACAGGCAGCGTTTGTACAACCTGCGGTTCAACAGGAGCAGCCGGAATAGCCGTTCCGCCGGGAGCTGGATACAACGCAACAGTTGTCGGAGCAACCACCGGGTCCTGAGGGGTAAAGACAATCGCCGCTCCGATAGCTATCACCAAAAATATACCCGCAGAAATCGACACTAACAATAACTTTCTCTTTTCCATATTCACACCTTATTTGCAACGTTTGCAACTTGCCCGATTCCCGCAAGGGAAAGGATTTCATTGATACGGTTTTCCAGCGCCGCCTCCAACCCTTTACTTGTAAAGCCGGAGCGCCACGAGTTTTCTACTTTGTAAATATCGGCATTCCCTGAAGAATATTGAGCGCGAAATTCTCGCTGGCTGGAAAACCGTTTCAGTAAAACTGCCAACGGCAGACGATCCCGCTTGCGGGCGCGAAACAGCCGCGTAAGAAAACCGGCCTGCACAAGGATAATCGCATCGAGCGAGCCAAACGCCGCCGTGCGGTGCAGCAGCGCCGCATTTATCACGCAGGACTTTCCCGCACGGTGCTCGCCGGCTATCCACGCAAGCGTCCTGCGATTAACGACGGGGTGGATAATTTCTTCCAGCGCGGCAAGCTCCACGGCTTTGCCGAACACTTTCGCGCCAAGCCGCGCGCGGTGGACATTCCCCGCTTCATCCAGAATATCACTGCCAAAACGGGCAGCCAAATGCACCCGTTCCTCGTTAATCACCTCGTGCCCCAGCTTGTCCACATCCAGCACGGCAAGCCCCCGCGCCTGCAAAAGCCGCGCGATATGATTTTTTCCCGCACAGTAATATCCTGTCAGTCCGATGATTTTGACAGTCTTTTTTTCATCCATAATATCCATAATAATAAAGGTGGGTCTCCCTATATTGATATTCGGCATGTTTCCGATTATTATATCCTATGGTTGTCAAGACTGATTTGTACTCAATACTAGTAGCGTATGCATATAAAAACAATTCACCGTACATTGGTGTAAATGCCTTTCTTGATTTTATCGAGAACTATGCAAAAAAGCTTTCTGAAGAGAACCCCGAATGGCTTGCGTGGGTCAGGGACAAAACCTCGATATTCTGGCAGGAGCTGACGGTTCTTACAGAAAGAGGTCGTTGCCAGTTGCAATCCGATGCCAGCGAGCAGCGCATCTACCTCTGCGATTACCACACGCAGCGAATTCAGAAAGCCTACGAGAATTCCGAACAAAGTGCATCCCAGCCCTTCCCCAGCGAAAGCTCGCTGGGCTCTCCAATACCCGACGACCAGAAACGTACACTAAAATGGGACGACACCCTGCTTGCGTATCTGTTTGAGCCGCATTCCTCCGACAATTCCGCACAAATCTTGGTGATTACGTTCCCCGATGGTTTACCTCACGCGCTGGTACTGCCGGATATGATTCCCCAAAAACTTACAGAAATCGCACTGTTAAAAATACGGCATTACCTTCGCAAAGACGGCGATGCAGAATTCATCCTCCGAAAGCTCATACCTCAATTTCACGGCAGAGAAGCAAGTCTGCGCGATCAGTTTAACCAGCTTCTGATTCGCCCGCTGGATTGTTTTCGGATAATGGAAACAGGCGGAGAATTTGTCAGCCTGTTCTGGATGTATTTTTGCATCGCCTTAAAGAAGGATATAAAAACAAGAAAAGGGGGTGAGAGCAACGAAATTGCGGCATCTCAGGCTGCATACGTTATCGACACGATAAACGCGTATTACAAAGTACTTGCCACGAAACAGCGTGAGAAGGAGCTGGCCTTTAAGTGTTTGGAGGCTCGTCTCGCCAAGCCGCCGTTTGATTATACGCTGGATCAAATTTCTAAGTTTACCAATAACAAGGGGGTTCTTCTTTTAAGCCAGTATTCGGAAACCGCTCTTGAAGAATGGCTTAAAAGAAAAAGCACCGAAAACGAGCAAAACGCGCTGCCGCCGTTGCTCATTATGCGAAACGCGCGGGGCGATCAGTATTTCGTTCTGAAAACTAAACTTCTCTCGCTGTGCTCAAATCTTCTGGGTATGGCGCGCAGCCAAGTGAAGGAAGCGCTTTCCAAACACTGGAGCAAACTGATTTCGGAATTCTCCAGCGAACCTGCAATGGAGAACGACGATCAGTTTGAAAAGCTGCTTGTCGCTTTGGTTGAAAAGCACTCGCCCTTGCTGGCTACGTTGCTGGATGATCCCAAGTTGCAACTGGTGTGCCACGAGGCCGAGCAGAAAGACAGCAACATTACGCCCAGCGTTGTAAAGCTATTTGACAATGGGCGGCTGCTCCCTTATTCCACGTTGTTGTTCATTGAACGCAAGTCGCTTTTGTTTGATGTCAAACTTATGCTTCCCCTGTGGTACTCCATTCCCTTTCTCACTGCCCTCATCGGCTTTTTCAAAAATCTGTCTAAAAAGAAAGGGAAAACTGTCAAAGCAGCGGATGAAGAGACCAAAGAGAGCGCCAATAGTATTGATTTTGAAAGCGAGCAGAAATCTGCTGTGCAGCTTCTTATTGAAGAACTTGTGCCTGAAGGATTTACCCTGGACAGTTATATGGGAGAACTTGAAAGACGCTGGGGCTGGCTGATTGACAAACGGGCGCAGCAAAACCTTGTCCGCGATGTAAAGTCCCTGATCCGCGATGACTACCGCAGAAATATGCAGAATAAAAAGCAACTGAAACTAACCCGACAGGCACTCAGTGAAATGGCAAAAACTATAATAGACAGCGCGCCGTCTCTTGCTTCAATAAACGGTAAGGATTCACTCATCCTGTACGCGGAGATGTACCTTTTAAGCCTTAAAGTAAATAGCAAATAACAGCACATTAAGGAGAAAAAACAAATAGCCGCGAAACCCGCGCTACTTCAAGCAATGCCACACCGGAACAGAGAGCTTGCTGGGAAACGGATTTGACCTTGAAAAATCGGGAAGCCAGTTTGCGTCTGTTATCAGGTCTTGAATAAACCCGTTTTCAATACCAAACTCGTCAAGCATTTCAAGCACGGCATCGTACTCGTCCTGCGTAATAAATCGCCCGGGGATTTCCGCTTTCACGTTCGGTATCTGCACCGGGGTGTACTGCGTCATGAGCGAAAGCATTGCGCGATCGCCGCCACCCGCCCCGCGCCCGGCGCAATTATCGGCAAACCAGCGGATAACAGCGCGGGTGCCTTCAAGCCGGCCGGGAATCACAAGGTGGCGAATTATCACCCCTTCGAGGATCACGTTGGGCGTGTTGCGAATGCCTTTGCCCGCACCAAAGCGCAACGGGCGCGCGTTCATCATTGCGAGGATTGCGGCAGTGGCGCTTTCAGGATAATTCGGGGCGTTGAAATACTTTTTGGCAACATCTGCATCGAGCGTTTTCAGGTCGGGCAAATACACGTCGATAACGTCTTTCAGCAGCTCGAGCGTTTCCGCGCCTTCGTAGCCAGAGGAATTCCACAGCACCGGAATGGAAAGCCCCTGGTTTCGGGCAGCCTGTACGCCCCAGATGAGCGCGGGCGCGGTGTGGCTTCCGGTAACAATGTTGATATTTTCCGCGCCGATGTTCTGAAGTTCAAGGCAAATCCGCGCAAGTTCAGCGGTATCCACAACCCGCCCCGATTCGCAGGTGTCGCTTACTTTTCCGTGCGCGTGCTTGCCCTGCGAGAGCTGAAAGTTCTGGCAAAACACGCAGCCGAGGTTACAGCCAGAAACGAAAATCGTCCCCGAACCGCCCAACCCCCGCACCGGAGGCTCTTCCCCGTTGTGAATACCAGCGTACCCTATTCGTAAAGCGGCAGTTTCGCCGCAAAAGCCCCGCGTGCCAGCATCGCGATCAACGCCGCAAGAACGAGGGCATAGTTTGCAATTATTATATAAAGCCATTGTTCACTATAGCACACATGGCGTGCCGCTTACAATTTAATATTGCCGGAAGAGCAACTGGGGGTTGACATAATTTCTCTTGTTTTGATACATTGTGAAAACTTATGAATGAAAGATGCTGTCAGGGTATGCGGAGCTCGCAACGCAACGCAACGCAACGCAACGCAACGCAAATATTGTAACACATTGATTATTTTTTGCCTAGCGTTTTTTCGTATAATTTTCAGAAAACTTCGATTTTCTTCAACATTGCGCTTGTTGCAACAAGTGGAATATGCTATAGTGCTGGCATATAATTTACTATATAAAATGATTATCACCGTAACAACTTGCCGTGACGGCTGTTATACATGATAGATAAAGGAGTTTTAATGAGCCGTGTACTTCGGGCTTTTCTGCCGATTGTTGCTATCTTCTGTGCCTCGCTTGCTGCCAATGCCCAAACCCCACCATCACCTGAAACGCCGCTCCATATCACGCCAAAAGATGCGGTTGATATGGTAATCAGGAACAACCTGAGTCTTGAAACGGCGCGGATCAGTCTGGGCATACAGAAGCGGCGTGCTGACCTCGTGTGGAACCAGTTTCTGCCCACCGTGGGCGTTGACGGAACCGCAAGCCGCGCCAACCAGCCCAACACCACGCCGGGAATGACGATACCGCTTCCCGCTCCGTTCCCTCCAATAGAGACTCCATCAAGAACTCTTCCCCAGTGGAATTTGACGGGCAGGTTTTCTGCCAATCTTGATTTCAGCTTCGCCCTCATTCAAGGAATAGCCGCCATCAGGAACGAGTACCTGGGGGGTATTGTTACGTTTGAAAAGGCGCAGCTTAAAATAGAGCAGGGTGTACTAAAAATGTACAATAATATCCTGCTGTTGCAAGCCAATCTTGCCCTTTTGGAAGAAAGCTACCTTAATACACAGCGGCAAGCGATACAGGCTGAGGCGAGTTTTCGAGCTGGGCTTGCCCCGCGTCTGGTGTGGCTTCAGGCGCAGGTTGCCGTGGAAAATATGCGCCCGGCGGTAAACGACCTGCGAAACAACCTCGAAAGCCTCACCGGGAATTTTGCCCTGCTTTTGGGGCTGCCGTACGACACGTTATTTTCGCTCCAGCCCATCGCCTTTGGAACTTCGGCTATTCCCGGCGACACAGCCGCGCTCATTTCCCAGGCTGCCGCTGGAAAGCCGGACATTCGGGAGCTTCGCGCTGCCATTGTTGCCCAGCAATCCCAGCGAAAGGCGTTGCGCCTTCAGCACTTCACGCCGTTTCTCCGCCTCAGTTGGGTAACCTCGTCAATGTTTAATCCCCAGCTCGACCCGTTCACGGACAATCTTTTTAGCGGGGACAACTGGCAGCCGGGCGGTCAATTTGCCCTTACGTTGGGGATGAACCTTAACAGTTTATTTCCCTTTACCAAAGAAGGCCAACAGCGCCGTGAACTGGACGATTCCCTGCGGATACAAAATATCCGTTTGGCTCAGGCAATTCAGGAAACCGAGCTGGAAATTTTCACAACGATCAATTCGCTTGAACGAATCCGCGTTACGACGGAAGTCCAGCAGGCGACAGTTTTCCTGGCGGAAGAATCCTTCCGTTTGTCGGAAGAGGCGTTCCGCGCCGGACTTCAGGATTTTATGGCGGTGCAGAACGCAGCACTCGCGCTCGATCAGGCGCGGCTGAGAGTTCTTACCGAACAGTTTAATTATCTAAATTATCTTATTGATTTAGAATATTCGTTGGGTATTCCGTTTGGAACGTTAAGTTCTTCGGGAACTTCAAGTTCCGGAACTAGTAATAACTAATTGGAGTTTGTAATGATATTGAAACAAGTTGGCTTGAAAAATCAGGCGGCAGTTGTGTGTCTTTTGCTACTAGCAATTTCAGGCTTTTCGGGATGCGGTTCTCGTGGAAAGAACGCGAATGAGCCAGTTGTGCAAGAAGCCGCCATCTACGCGGTGAACACCACTACGGCGGCGCACGGGCGTATTCGGGATCATTTTGCACTGTCCGGCGATATTATTGCCGCCTCGACGGTGGATGCTTTTTCGGATGCCGCAGGGCGTGTCAGCCGCCTCTTTGTGAGCGTGGGCAGCCGCGTGCAGCGAGGTGATCCCATCGCCGAAGTAGACCCTTCGCGGCCGGGGATGGAGTTTGTTCCGAGCGTTGTTAACGCCCCCGTTGCAGGAACGATTGTCGCACTTCCGGCACAACTTGGAATGACGATAACTCAGGCTGTCCCGCTGGCGCGTATCGCCGCTGGCAATGGTCTTGAAATACGGCTTTTTGTCGCCGAGCGGTTTATTTCCAAAGTCGCGCTCGGACAACTGTGCGAAATTGTCCTGAACGCCTGGCCGGGCGAAGTCTTTACCGGAAGGATTATTGAACTGAGCCCCACGCTCGATCAGCTTGCCCGCACGATGGAAATCCGTGTGCGGGTGGAAAATCCCGGCACGCGGCTGATGGCGGGAATGTTCGCGCAAGTGCGTATCATCGTTCAGCAGCGGGATGGCGCAGTGCAAATCCCCGCCTCCGCGATGATTACCCGCTTTGGTGAGCAGTTTATTTTCATTGTAGATAATTCCGAGCCCGATGCTCCCATTGTTCGACGGCGGGATATTGTGCCGGGCATTGTTATCGACGGAGTAATGGAAGTTCTGCAAGGGCTTTCAGGCGACGAAGAAGTTGTCCTGCGCGGGCAAAGCATCATTCATGATGGCGCGCGGGTAAATGTTGTCGACCGCACTCCGCCAGTCAACACATATTAAAAGGGGACACTATGTCTTTTGCGAAATCAATCGTATCAAGACCGACGACGGTCTTTATAATTTTCCTCCTTCTTGTCGGAATGGGGGTGTTTTCTCTGCGAAACTTGGCAGTAGACCTTTACCCGGAAATCAGTTTTCCCACGGTGCTGGTAATTACACCGTACCCGGGCGCTGGTCCTGAGGAAGTTGAGCGTTCCCTTGTCCGCCCGTTGGAGGCGGCATTTGCCGGGCTGTCGGGGCTGGAGAAAATGGCTTCATCATCACAGCAAAATTCCGGCAGGGTAACACTCAACTTTACCTTCGGGACAGACTTGGTTGACGCGACAAACTCCATCCGCGATGCCCTGGAGCGGGTACGAAACGCCCTGCCCGACGGCGCGGAAATGCCCATTATTTTCAGGTTTGACCCCGCGATGATTCCAATCGTCGGGCTTATGATATCCGGAAACCGCACGCCGGAGGAACTGCGCGAACTCGCAGAGGACTACATTGTCCCCCGCATAGAGCAGACTCCCGGCGTTGCCACTGCGTCTCTTATCGGCGGGCGGGAAAGAATTATCCGCGTGGAGATTCCGCAAAACCGGCTGGAAGCGTACGGGCTTACGGTAACGCAGATTCAGCAGGTGCTGGCGGCGCAAAATGTGCAGATTTCCGCCGGAACGATTATCGAAAACGACCTTTCGTTTATCCTTACCACAATGGGCGAATTTACCTCGATAGAGCAAATTGCGAACACGGTCGTTTCCCACCGGGGCGGCGGTATGTCAGGCGGGCAGGTAACGCTGCCACAGCGTGTGCAACTGCGCGACCTCGCCGATGTGTTCGAGAGCTACCGTGACGAAACGAGTACGGTTCTGGTAAACGGCAACAGTTCGGTGATGCTGTTCGTGCAACGGCAGAGCGGAGCGAACTCTGTGCAAGTTGCCCGTGACCTTCGTACCCGCCTTGGCAGAATGACCGGCGGGGAACTGCCGCCTGACATCGGCATTGTCGAGCTTTTTAACACCACTGATATGGTAGAAAACTCGCTGAATCAGGTAACATCCACCGCCGTTTACGGCGCGATTTTGTGCGTGCTGGTGCTGTTCCTGTTCCTGCGCGCTGCCAAACCCACGATCATCATCGGGATAAGCATTCCGGTTTCCATTGCCATCACGCTGATGGTAATGTACTTTGCGGGGCTTACGCTGAACCTTATGACGATGGCGGGGCTGATTTTGGGAATCGGGCTTTTGGTCGACAACTCAATCGTTATTCTTGAAAATATTTACCAGTACCGCGAAAAAGGCGCGAAGCTGAAAACTTCGGCGATACTTGGCTCGAAAGAAATGCTCCTTGCCATCATGGTTTCCACGCTGACAACCATCTGCGTTTTTGCACCGATGATTATGTTCCAGAGCACACTCGGCGTTTCCGGCGAGATGTTTTCAGGCCTTGCCTTTACGGTGGTTATCTCGCTGACAATTTCGCTGTTTACTGCCGTGTTTCTTGTACCGGTGCTTGCCAGCCACTATTTGCCGCTCGTTACGCGCAAGCAGAAACCGCTGACGGGGACTTTGGCAAAAATCGACCGCGTGTTCGACAATTTTCTTAAATGGCTGGACAATAGTTACCGCCGCCTCGTTGACAAAATACTCAGGCGCAAGGCGATCGTTGTCATCACCATTGCCGCGATTTTTGTCGGCAGTATTTTTCTGATTCCCGTTGTTGGCTGGGTTTTTATGCCCGCGTTTGAGGACGACGCAGTCATTGTCAGGGCAACACTTCCGGTTGGTTCTCCGTTGCCGCAGACTGAAGCCATTTTGCGGCAGCTTGAGACAATTGCCAAAAACGACATTCAAGGTTACGAAGCTTTGATAGTGAACGCCGGCCCCGGCGGTCTTTTCGGGCGGGGCAACAGTAACTCAGGAACGCTGCGGATCAACTTGCCCCGTTTCAAAGACCGGATCGAAAGCGCCGAGGAGATTAAAAATATGTTGCGCGGACAGTTTCACAATTTCCCCGGCGTGGTTTTTAACTTTGAAGCGGCCTTTGGCGGCGGAATGGGCGGAAGCAGCGCGCCGATTCACATCAAGCTCCACACTGACGATCTTGTCCGCGGGAAAGAAACGGCTGACAAGATAGCCGCACTGCTTACCGAACGGCTGCCCAATATCACTGAACCAGAAGTCGATCTCAACGACGGTCTGCCGCAAATCGAGATAATCATTAACCGCGACAGAATGTACGCGCTGGGGCTAAATGCCTTTACCGTCGGCAGCGAGATTAGAGCGGCGGTTGACGGCATTACTGCCACCCGCTTCAGAACAGGCGGCAGGGACTTTAACGTTGTCCTTATCCTTGCGGAAGCAGACCGCAGCACGCGCCCTGCCCTCGACCAGATTTTTGTCAACAGCCCCATTGCGGGCCGTGTCCCGCTTTCCAGCTTTGTCCACTACCAGGAGGGAACCGGGCCCATCACCATACGGCGGGAAAACCAGGGGCGAATTATCAATATTACCGCTGGTGCGGCGAAGGGAACAAGAGTCAACGTTTTACAGCAGGAGGTTGTATCGCTGATAGCTTCGGAAATTCCGGTGGAGGATGGCTTGATTATCGACTTTGGCGGTGATCAGGAGGAGTTAAAAAAAATGATGATCAGCTTTGCATTTATCGCGATTTTGGCAATCGTGCTTGTGTTCGGTATTATGGCAAGCTTGTTTGAATCGTTCAAAGCACCTTTCATCATCATCTTTACGATACCGCTTTCGCTGACCGGAATTGTACTGATTTACCTTTTAACCGGGGACACGTTCAACGCGCTAACGGCGGTCGGGCTCTTGGTGCTGATTGGAATAATCACGAACAACGGTATTGTTTTGGTGGACTACACCAACCTTCTACGAAAGCGGGGAATGCCCCTGCACGAGGCTTGCGTTGAGGCGGCAGGAAGCCGTCTGCGCCCGATTCTGATGACGACTGTCTCCACGATTTTGGGGCTTGTGCCGATGGCGTTTTTCCCCGGCGAAGGCTCGGAGCTGGTCTCGCCAATCGGTAAGACGGTTTTGGGCGGGCTTTCGTTTGGAACACTGATGACGCTGTTCCTGATGCCCACCGTTTATTTTATTATGAACAAGCGTAGCGATGAGCGAGCGGCGAAGGCTCTTGCCCGCCGGGAACGGATTGCCGCAGGGCAGCGCCGCAAAGACGTTCAGCCCGGCGCAGGTACTGGCACGCACGGCGTGTACGACGGGGCAACTGCCACGCCGCCCGTACAACTTAATCCCAAGGAGGCTGGCGTATGATACGGCTCGAAATAATCGCAAATCAATCTGTCGAAGAAAACATTCTGGAAGCCCTCAAAATTGAAGGGGTCGGCAAGTATTACACGAAATATCCGAACATACTGGGAGTCGGCTCTTCCGGCTCCCGCATGGGCGACGCGATTTGGCCTGAAGAAAACTTCGCGCTGGTTATCTGGTGCGAGGAAGAAGAAGGGCGGCGGATAGAACACGTGATAGCACACATAAAGAACCGTTTCCCCAACGAGGGGATAAAGCTTTTCGGCTTACCCTGACATAACAGAGCGCCCCTGCTTTCGCGGGGGCGCTTTGCTCTTTACAGGCGGCTTACAACAGCGCTTCAACGTCGATTTCGGCGGCTGTACAGGGCATTGTCAGTCCCCAGTTTTCCAGCACCGCCGGATGCAGCTCGCCGAAAACGCCGATGGCTTTGCCCTTGCAGATCACCTGCGCCGCCCGGCC
>Ga0131853_10018254_pt1 | contig 12765 bp, 13 predicted proteins | sample TergutLab28metaG_FD_92764 | JGI IMG/M metagenome (GOLD analysis project Ga0131853, IMG submission 92764) | Labiotermes labralis P1 segment gut microbial communities from Petit-Saut dam, French Guiana - Lab288 P1 (version 2) (version 2) | ecosystem: Host-associated > Arthropoda: Insects >...
ACCACCCAAGTTTCGAGATAACGGTAACGCCTTGTCTGTAGCTGGCTAAAAATAGCGACCCGCCAGCTGATAGACGCGGTTCACACGAGGGCGTGTACGGGAATTAAAAAACAGTCATAACTCTGTAACCGTCCAAAATCGGACACATGTTTATATGAACTTTTTTTGATCACAAAGACCTAGGAAATCACCTCCTGCAGTTATGCCCTAAAGTCGTGAAACACCCTGTATATGTTACCATACAATGGTGCTTCCACTGGGGTTGAAATCCAACTCACATGAAGCAGCACAAAGCACAGTTTCATGTCAGTCGTAAGTGGGGCTTGTTACCCAGACATTTTTATCTGAGAACAGATCAAGTCTACAACAGTGACCACAAAACACCCATATATCATGGCATCTTCAAAACTACAAGACGGAGAAGGCTGTGTCAGTTAACCTAAATGCACTATCACAGCATTTGTATAAACAATGGAAAATAAAAAAATGTCAAGAAGGTATCTCCAGAATGCAATACAGTGTCATCATTGCTGTGCCAATCTATGGGTGAACTAACACATTCATTTACGTACCAAGTTTGAGGGCAGCTGCCAGGCCCCGTACAACAGCTATTGGGTGTTTAAGACAGAACTCCTGCAGCTGTGGACTGAATGCATCCTTTTTATTTTCCAAGTAAACTGAAGGAGTGGGGTAAGAAGCTGTTCCCTTGTCAATCTCTGCTGTGGTGGTTCTGGAGGCTGCGGTGGAGGTGCTTTATCCGAGAGAATGCTGCAGTTAGGAACTCCATTCAAACTATGGCCCCTGAAAGTTCACAGTATATTACAGCTGAACAATGCTCATTCACATTCACAATCATATAGCATTACACAGACCTATCCTTCAGAAGATACTACAGGATGAAAAGTAAATATGGACAATAAGAAAACAGAAAGCCCGGAAGTGTTAAAAACTGATATGAAACAACACCATACAGTTCCTTTTCCACTATGCAAATTCAACAGTAAAGAAACACAACCTCTTTCCTCTGTCAAAGGGTACATTTTTTAGTTTTCTCCCTTGCTTTATACAAGACCAAAGTGACTTCTGGTCTAGCAGAGAAGTTGCATCATTCTTCAACAAACACAACTAAGGTAAGAAACACAGTAAACAAGATTCATTACTGCATGAACCTGATAGCAGCAATACAAGTTGTGTATCTCTCCTGGTACTTTCAACTGAGTGCAGGGACTAATGTCACAGAGCACTGATCATAAAGAAATTGGGAGACACTATAAGAATTACTCAAATATCACCCAAGTTTCAAAGAACACAACTGTGTTATGTTCAATGCAAGAACTACAAAACACACATAACGGATACTCTGTGTTGTGTCACAATGGATGTACTTGCAAGATTTGACATCTGCATAAGACAACTGACTACATACCCCAGGAAACAAACAATTTCAAGGAAAAGTGATTCTTTATACTATGGCAGCAGGAAAACCAACTAAAATACAAGCCACTGCCTGTTTGGAGCACACAGACACATGCATTATCAGCTGTAAAGTACTTAGAAGTGTAAGTGATGTTTGCGGTGGTAATAGCAAGACCAGAAATTGACTTACAAATCTGATAATCTCAGTGTTCAGGCAGGGAAACATGCTGTCACACAGCACTATATTCTAAGTGGCCATTTACATACATATGTCTTCTCTTATTTTCCCCTACTTTTACATTCCATAACACACCCTACTTGGTAGCCCTCGTGACTTCCCACAAACATTAGTTCGTGCCCACAGATGAACATGAAAATTTCATTCTAAATTTCGGTTCAGACTGGGGTTTCAACATTATGGTTTCATAGAGTAGGAATGTGTACCAGGGTCTTGCAGATGTTGCAGAGTGATTAGTTTAATCATTATTTCCATTGCTGTTTCCTTCCATTTTCCAGTAACATCACACAGTTCAAGTTCCAAGGCATATATTCCTGAAACTTGAAAGAATGTTGATGTTCACATACTACTAGTTCATTTTTATGAAACAAGTCAGCAATTACTGCAAAGACCTTGCAGGCTGACAATGCAGGACAAACTGTGTTTCTGACTTGACATGGACGCATCAAACCCTGAACTTTATGTACAGAATTTACAAGACAGCTAGAATGGAAGCCATAAAACCTCATGTCCCTTATTAATCTGTCCTATTACTTGCTAAAGACACTCACCTGCAACATTCCAACACTGTTCTGGCATCCATGTCAATGCTGTACTCTACCTCTGGTGGGGGCTCACATATTTCAAGAACTGATGTTTCAATCTTCAAGTCATGCTGCAAAGTTGGTGTAGTCCTGTGAACACTTGATGCTTCAAGCTTGGGAGTATTTGAATGTCTCTCGTGCACGGGAGATGAGGATGCAATACTGGACGACAGGAGGCTGGTGGACGTTGGCGTTCCTATTCGCTGGTTATCTGAAGGTTTTGGGCTGGTCAGACTACTTACTACAGGTGATGGTGACTGCTTTATGTGAACATTCTCCACTGTGGTGGATACTGCAGAGTTCACTGCAATTACACTATTAGTTGTGGTATTTACAATTGCATCTTGAAGGTTTGATGGAGAGAATGGACCAGAACTGAGTGTGTTAGTAGAATTCTGACTGGGCACAGAACTGATAATCCCCTGGGCTGCTGTAACAGACTCCTCTTCTTTCACATCAAGGTCTTCACTACTGGAACCGAAATGTTTGAGCAGATCTTCAGCAAGTGATGTGGCAATGTCCTTTTGTGACAGCAGAGCCTGCAGTTCCTGATCAGTGACAGCCAATTCCTTTGATGAAGGAGAGCTCGGTGGGAAGGCATGATGGTATGACACGGGTTCCTGAGGTTGTGGTGTGCTAGACGAAGGTGTGCTTGTTGACATCTGCAACCACAATATCTGCCTTCAGTTCCAAACCAACCCAGTGACAAAGTTTACACAACTTAAGAACTAATTTAACTAACACACTGAGAGCAATCACCACGAAACGTTGTCCTACAACAGCTGCTGCTGCTGCTGTTGCTGCTGTAGGCCAGTTGTCACAGTACTGCATCCTAATATTCATCAGGTTTTCACAGTGTTGTGAATTATTGTTAGGAACACATAACTTTTGACTCTTTGTAGTTCCATATTTTGGCATGCAAAAACAAAAGACAATCTACACTCCCCTCCTGTGGCATGCTAGTAAGAAGAAATGAATAAAAGAGACAGAGATATGTAGAGATATGTTGCAGACAGCAACAACAATCTGGAAGTAAGAGCTTGTATGATAAGCAGAAGGGTGTGAGAAAATTGCAGCTATGCGGGAAATTAAAATAGTTTTCTGTTGGAAAAGTCGAACACTGTTAACATTATCTCCAAAAGGGTGCATAATATTTGCATATAATTACTAAATAATTTGGCCCATATGTGAAGGTACATGGATTGAAGGTGTTCCATGCTTGAAAATTTGTGATCCATAGATGTGATCCTCAGAAGTGCAGAAATGTTTTATGTAGGTGCATCAAGGAATGACAAAGGTTCCAGCTGACAAAGGTGGACCAATAGGACTGAACATTAGAGTGAAACCTCTATCCATTACTCAAGGGACTGTGGAAAGAGAAAAAAAAATGCAGGAAAATAACAGATGTGGGAAAGAATTAAAATGTCAGAAAAACAAGAAAACTACAAACAATGAAAATTATAAATTTTACACTTATTACTACAAAAATAATAAACAAGAAAAAAATGTTGCATTAATATCTAGATGCCAATCACTTTTTTCTTCCAAAAAATTCTGCAACTGATGACTATTAAATTGAAGCCCTACGTTTCAGACAAAACAGTACCTATTCCAAATTCAGAGTGTTCTTTTCACCATGCTTGTTGTGTACATAAAGGAATGACATTAACATTTTTGTACACAGGAGGCACTCTGGAAAAACTCGGCACCGGTTCAAGATCCGCTTTGTCTCCCTCATCTTCCCTACTGCTTCCCCCAACTACCCATCATCACACAACTCTTTGATGCTAGAAAACCAAAGTCACTACCCACAGATATATTAGAACTGAAGCTGACATCCTTGGGGCCTAGCCTAAACAAGTTCTCATGAAAATCATCATCCTCAAGAAAAAGAATGATAACAAGAACAATGACAATGATGCAAACAGCAACAGCAGCATCAGCAGTGATAACAATGATGACAACAACAACAATGGAATAGGAATCAGTATTTTAGTGAAGTTTACACCCTGAAAAAACCAAGTAAGAATGTTTTTTACTTGTGTAATTGTTCACAGGAAGCATTCTGATTTTATTTTTAAAAACAAAAATTTTTATGACTTTCTTTCTAAACATGACTGGCACCCATTTGATGCTGCGATCACTTTTCTTCATCATTTTATGCTGCCATCACCATTCATACACAAAGAACTACCGTTATCCTCTCTTTCCATTTTCCAGTCCATGGCAGGACTGGTCTTTTGAAGTCAGCATTCTATCCAGACTGCATCTGAACCTTATAAATTATGCTTTACCCTCACCCCTAATATCCCACACTAGGCTGACATTTAACAAGTACAGTTAATACTGTTAGGGAAACCATCAGCATAGGCAGCTTGCTGCTAATGTGTGTTCCATAAATATCATGTTACTTCCATTCCACACTTGGTTGATGTGTGGCACTACTCTAAGTTCCAAACATGGCCCTCTTACTTTCACTATTTTTTCCCTCAATAATTATCACCCTGGGAATACTGTAGTTCAGTACCATGAATTCTGAACGACTAATGCAGGAAAACAGCACTTTTAATAATGATGCAATGACTTATTAGGACGTTCTCTTTATGGGCAATTTGTCAGTTGTGGTAGAAATAACTAATTATGGGAAAACAATGCATTCTGGAATGATGGATACAGATTTCACCATAAACATCAATGAGTGTGAAACAACATTAGCAACATGTTGTATGCACTTGTAAACACATTTTTTTTTAACAGTTCATTTTCCACCTTAAGATGGAGTTAAATAAGTAGTATGTCTGTACTGTAGCCTATTTGTTGCATTTACTCATGTTTCACTACCAGGTAATTTTTTTCTGAACAGGTAGTACACAGTCAAAAACATGAATCACAAAAGGAAGGGCACAGGTTCTGTTCACTTCACTTCTCAAGCATCAAGAAAGATGCTTAGTAAGAGACGGTATAGTTTCACAGGTCACCAAGTTGTGCAGTGGATCCGAAATTCAAGAAGGTGATATCAGGCTTCAGACAGTTTACACCCTTTGTCTAGGCAGTCTAAATATTTGTTCCCTTTACATCATTTATCTACATACCAATCATACAATAATTCCTGTTTCTTGAATGTTTTATTAGTTGTAATTCATTTTGCAAAATGGTAAGTTCCTTAATAAGAAGCCAGAAAGACGAGGTGCGATGAAGAACCAAGCACTACGATCTTGAGGTGTAATCAGAAGGGAAATATATCATGATTTAGCTCTGGGACCAAAATATGTCTTTGATACTTTCTTAAAATTTCCCCTTGGGATGGTAATAGGTAATTAAGGACACAAACTATTGGGTGCATAAATTCTGAACATCCGGATGTAACACAGGCTCATGCCTTTTTTGCACGATACCTACCTGTGTATAGCCAGTAGTGGTCGTCTGTCCACCATACTGGTATTGTGGCTGCTGGTGATGTTGCGCTGTGCCACGTTGCTGGTATGCCAACTGGTGTTCTACTGTAGCAGACTTGAAAGGCATTCCTGGTGACTGTTGTGTATTGGCAGTGGCTGCTGCTGAGTATCCAACATTTGTGTCTGTAAATCCAGTTTGTGGTGCTACTGTCCCTTGCTGTGGACAAACACAAACCCTTACCATACATTGTTGCAGTGATCAACATGTAGTTCTAACAATCTCATCACTGGACAAACTCAGAATACTTGAGAATATTGTGTCTGAAAAGCAGCAGACAAATCAGGAATCCGATAATGAACATAAAGTGTGCAGACAATCATGAAAAATCTGTAGGTAGGAAAGAGTGCTACCTACACATCCTACACATAACAGTGAGTCACAAACAATGAACAGTATCTATGAATGTGTTCATGATATGTTAACATAACTGGAATGCAAACCACTTTCCTTTGTGTTGAATAAAAGTAACTTTGAACTTACCAGTTATTTTGTCATTTATACAATATAAAATACTGAATATGACATTGAAAGCACATTGCTGAATTCTGTAGTTTTACAACTTTCCATGTGACAGATATAATAAAACACATGAACAATTTTTTTGTGAGTATATGGTAGTGGCAAAGGATTTGCTACACATAAAATATAACCTTAGCTTTGTACCTTAAAAACAGTTTGTGTGAATGAAATTTTAGTTCCTTCTCCCTCATATCGCCTACTTCCCTGATTTCCAATCCTAAAATTTTGTGTTGTTAATTATGTATTCCACTAATATAAAAATAAACTATAATTTAGCTCATGGGATAACATACTAGTCACACATGATAACAACACAACCAAATCCTACTTGCACCAACACGCTTTTATTGTCTTGAACTGTAAAATTTACCAGATGATTACACTTTCCGCTATTTAATTGCATAGGTATGTACAGGCTTTCAAGTATATTGGACATGATGTCAAAGTTCCACACCTGTGTTACATCTGTAGCTACTGACTCACCCATACATGATAGTTAATTCACAAAACTACATTTTTTGCCCTAAAAAAGACCAAAAATTCATCTTACAATAAAATATCCAATAGCTGTCAGTAACACAACCTGACTGTAAAAGGTAAAAAAGGTAAAGCAGTCTTATTACAGACCTGGAGTGGCCCAGAGGGTTCCAGGAAGTTAAGGTTCCTAGATTTCATGACCACGGCACAAGATGATGGTAAGGTTGCCAGCCTTACACACTGGCCGCCTTTATCCCCAGGAAAAGCTCCTGGTACTCATTTCTGTTAGAGGCTGAGTCGACCCCAGGGCCATAGTGCGATCGGAAGGATTTTATGTCAATGAAAAATTCCAATGACACCAGCTGGGATCAAACCAGTGACCTTCTGATTTGTAGCACAGCACCTTAACCACTGTGCTACTGCGGTCCCCATACCTTGATTGTATGAGGTGAAATATTTATCATTAATAGTTCTGCTACAGAGATTTTGTATCAGCGATCAGGAAATAGCAGCAACAACAATTACACATTATATAATCCCATACAGCGGTTCCTAGTTCACGATACCCTATTTTAAATGGTCTCCTGCCTAAAATGGTACAAAGAATTGGTTGCAAGAATCACATAATGTTGCATTGACTTGCTAGTGCAAGCTATAATGTGCCTAGGCTCACCGTTTGCTGTGGCAAGGTGTATGACTTAATGACAGAGCCCTGCTGCTGCTGTTGATAACTGCTATACTGATTTAGTGCTGGCTGCTGTGAACGCACAACCCCCACCCTCTGCTGCTGCTGCTGCGGCTGCTGTGGCTGCTGCTGCTGCTGTGGCTGTGGCTGTGGCTGTGGCTGTTGTTGCTGTTGTTGTTGTTGTTGTTGTTGTTGCTGCTGCTGCTGTAGTCTCATCTGCTGATGTTGCTGTATTGCTCTATATTGTGCCTGCAGCTGTTGCAGCAGTGCCTAAAGAAACAAGGCCACTGTCACACCAAGCAGCACTTACACATACAGACCATGTTACTACTGCACACACTGCAGACAGAGCGACAGTATTACAAAAGAAAATGACAAGAGAAAAGAAAGTTCATCTACAACATAGATTTTTTGCTATTTGTTTTGCTCACTTAACCTTCCAACTTCACTTGAAGCAGGTATGCAACTTAGGGATTATGTTTTATTAAATCAGCCTCTTAAATACCTACATTGCCAGATGCAAATGCACACAGGAAGACACCCCTAGAAATTAATTTTGTATACTTAAGCAACAAGGAAATTTACTGCACTTTTAAGATACGCTGCATAATCTCTGTTTATTTTTTAAACCGTTCTGTTTATTTCTTAATTTTATTTCTTCTATTCAAATATACTCACATTTTAAATAAACAATGCAATAAAATTTAAAGACCCATCCTGGTCACCTAAAAGTTAAATATTCTTCATACCAAAAATATTTAAAATCTAAGTTGTGTGGCTGTCATATTTTATGACACATAAATTCTTCATTTTGATGAATTTTTTTTGACAAAAATACACATTTCATTTTGAATTTTGTGGGAGTTACCACGGATATACACAATTCAGAAATAAATATGTCTAACAAATTTTAGTATGAGGCCTACAGCACACATGAATATCTGCAGATGTTTCGCAGGTGATGCATGGACGTAACTCCCCATAACATTTATACACTTTGAGGAAAAGACATAAACGTGAAAAAAAATCAACATACAGGAATAAGACATGCTGGAAGACACCTGAAAGAATAAGAAAGTTCGGATCTGTAACATCCATAATACCCAAATTAGACATAACAATACAGGGATGAATGCCATTAGATGCAAGATGAAATACTTACTTGCTGCTGAGGTGTAAGACTGACAGAACTCTGTTCCTGCAAATACTGCAGCATCTGCAGCTGATGGTGGCTCATATAAAATTGAGGTGGAGCAGCTCTCTGTTGGACAGTGCCGGGTGGAGGCACACGCACACCAGGTGGGCTGGTTTCTATCATCTCTGCTCCAGTCTGTTCACATATCATGCACCACAATGAATTATATTTGCAATCTCCACATTTCATTAACTCTTTGGAATACCACTTCATTTTCTTTATTCACAATACATACATAGAAGTAAGCCTAAATATTTCAAAACCACGACGTCACTAGAGTACACCCACTACCCAGTCATATAATTATTTAAATTTTCATTCCATAGCTTTCCATAGCCATAAAAGTAATCGACACCAAGCTAGCCAAGATACCCCAGCTGCAGTCCATGGATAACACTCATTCAGACCTTCGATGATATTCATTACACCACCCTGTATATGAGTCATTTTTGCAACCACTACTCAATAAACCATCATTAAATCAGCCAAGTTTGCCCTTAACATTGCTGGCACATTCTCTGTCCCACATTATCACAGCTACTGACTGCAATATAAACTACAAAAGCTGATTTATATATAACCCACACCAGAAACTTCTACCCACAGACATATAACAGAAAAACTGTCTCTACCATAACAACTATTTGACAATAATGAATAAAGAAGCATACCAGTAAATAAGTTTAATTTGTAATGTAAGACAATGTGAAAGCATGACACTTAAAACATCAGATATCTCCAAAAGCATAATAAATCAACCAGTCATTTTCTAGCTAAGACAACAATTTCTAGAGATCATCAAAAATTCAGTTTTATCAGAGACAAAAAATACAGATAAAACCTCTCCTGTAAACATGCACTTTATTCAAAACTTGCAAAATAGCCCTTTCTGTTGCTTCATTTTGTCCATCATAAAAGACATCGTTCAGTGTCATGACCTTATGATTTTCCTTTTTAAGGCATGTGGGGTTGTGGAAGTAAGGTACAGAGTTCAAGACACTATTGTAAACAGATCAGTTCAGGATGTAGAACTTAATAGAGAGGATTAATCTGTTCATGACACATTACTGTACACAGATTTAATCAATTCGGGACACAGTAATGAAGACATATTAAATCAATTCAGGAAATAGTACTGGGGGACACAGTAATGAAGACATATTAAATCAATTCAGGAAATAGTACTGGAGTATGGTTTATTAAGCTCAGGAAACAGTACCATATAAAGGCTTCATCAGTTAAGGACACAGTACTGTAGACAAGTCTGTTCAGTTCACAAAACTGCATGTAGAGAGGTTTCTTCAGTTCAGGAAACATCACTATAGACAGGTTTGTTCAGAACAAGAAACAGTGCTGCAGACAGGTTTGTACTGTTTAGGCAACAATACAGTACACACATTTGCTCAGACAGGTTTGATCCTTCAGCAGACAGGACTGCAGACAGGTTCATTCAGTTCAGGAAACAGTAATGGAGTCAGGTTTAAAAAGTTCAGGCATCAGGACTGCAGACATATTTCATCAATTCAGCAAACAGTCCTGTAAGACAGGTGTGATACTTCAGCAAACAGGGGTGTACACAGGTTTGATCAGTTGAGGAAAACAGTACTGTAGACAGGTTTAATCAGTTCAGAAAACAGTACTGTAGAGAGGTTTGATCAGTTAAGGAAACAGTATTGTAGGCAGGTTTGTTCAGTTCAGGAAACAGCAATGTAGGCAGCTTTAACCACTTCAGGAAACAGCATTGTAGACAGGTTTGTTTAGTTCAGGAAACAGTAATGTAGGCAGCTTTAACCACTTCAGGAAACAGCATTGTAGACAGGTTTGTTCACTTGAGGAAAAAGTATTGCAGACAGGTTTGTTCAGTTCAGGAAACAATACTGTAGAAACAATTGTTATGTTTCAGTAAATGATACTGTACACAGGTTTGATCAGTTCAGGAAACAGCACTGTAGGCAGATTTGATCAGTTTGGGAAACAGTACCATAGACTGGTTTGATCAGTTCAAGTAAGAGTACTGTAGTCAGGTTTGATCAATCAAGAATACAGTAATGTAGACTGGTTTTATCACTTCTGATTTGAAGCAGATAGTCACCTTAAACCTTTTTGTCACTTGGTTTGCTGTCTGCACAGGGTAGGGTGGTGGCGGCCCCTGTGGCGACACTTGATGATGACCATTCAGACCATTATGGAACTGCTGCTGTCCAGCCTAGGAACAAAGCAATGGATCCCTATTCTACATAACTGATTCAAAGTCTTGTGATTCCATAATGGTTTTTGACTGCATATAAAGGTTCTGATGGATACAGCCCATTATCTGAGGTATATGTGATAGAAGGCCTACATGATATTTTGGGAGCTGGCTCTACTTATTTTCTTCCTTTCACTAGGTCATTAGTGATGATGGTTGAAATGGAACCTGAATGTGTTTCATGAAACCTGCCAAATGAACCCCTTGTCAACATATTCTAGCACTTATTCGTTGTAAACATGTACTGTACACACATAATTTTTGCACACATCTTATCTTGTATTTCATTCTTTTATGCCTGGCTGCTACACTTCAAAAACCACTAAATAATTACATCACTTACACCTCGTAGCACAGTGTCTCTAATTATATATTTCAATTTACATAATCAGTAAGAAATTTTGTCCCTCTCAAGCTTCAAATAAATACACAAACATCCTTCCCTCTGGAAAATGCACATCACAGTCAAGTAATTATATTTATTCAATTTGGTTGTAGATTAAGTTTTCACTTCTTTATAGGCAAACATGTCAACACTTGTAAGATGATCTACCAATTTTTAACTTGAAGGTGACAATCCTTTGATTTACGCACACATAAACTAAAAGTTTGTGTTCCACTTCCTGTCTATCAAAATAGCTATGCCTTTACTGGCTCTTTCTCTTTGTATGGCCTCAACCCAAATCAAGCCATATCAACTCTTTAGCACTTTTTCAATTTTTTCTTAGTTTCACCTACTACAACAATATTACTGCTCCTGAATTCCCTGGCTCTAAGTCTTTTAACTCCTTCACAGCAACACCTCTGATGTTCCACGTATCACTACTGCATTATTAATGCCCAGTCACATGACTGTTAAAACATTTTCAGCCAGTGTGCTTCTGTGAAGTATATAAGTATTCAACTATGAATGGAAATTAATGAACAACTTCATGTTTGTAAAAAAAAAAATCCTGTCTCATCTTCAAGAATGTGTCAAAATCACTAAGAAGGTAAGGCTTAGAATGTGGTTTAATGCTGAAAATTAATCAATTAATGTAGGGGACTAATATTATGGTAGAGCAAATGTCACTTTAAGTACAGAAGTACAAAGTAACACATTTGCAGGCTTACCCCATTAAGAAGTTCTCCCATTTAACAGCCCTGATTTTTTAATTTTTTATACAAATCTCCTTTTAACAGCCCTGATATTTATATTTTTTTACAAAAATATCCTAAATAGGGTTTCACTTTACTGATTATGGTAAACCATCACACCATTTCCTTTCTCAACAAAGATAACCCACATAAAGCCATCCTTTGCATTTGTTTGTAAGTGGCAATACTGACATTCACAGTCATCATGTGTCTCAACAATTTATCAATCCAGTAACTGTACGTTATTGTTTCATTGTCATTTGCCCAACAGGTTGTTAAAAATCTTTCGAAAATGTGGCTCAGAAGTTTTTCAAAATCAGCTCTATGGAACCAGTGCAATCCAACTGCATGACACAACTGTATAGAAGTATACATATTTTTTGGTTTTTACAGAACCATTTGGCAATTGTAGCAACACAAATGCTCATGCAAATAAACTCTGAATGTGGACAATATATTAAGTTGGTGGAGAAAAAAGAATCCATGTAGTAGGCGTTACTATCTCAGATAAACATTCTCTGTCACTTCCATGAAGCCAAGCCATAAGCAGTAAAACTAAGCACCATAAGCACTTTACCTTCCTTCCTAAACCCACTGAATGCTTGGTATGAGGAAGATAAACAGTTCTCCATTACATTCCTGTACTCTTTTAATTGACCAAGTGTCCTTTTGCATGTAACACATAATAAAAGCTTTCCTTACCTGTGTGTATGCCTTCTGATAAGCAGGGCCACTGGTTCTCTGCTGGACAATGGATGAATTTTGGTGGTGGTGGTGTTGTTGTTGTTGTTGTTGTTGTTGTTGTTGTTG
>Ga0131853_10018255_pt1 | contig 12764 bp, 8 predicted proteins | sample TergutLab28metaG_FD_92764 | JGI IMG/M metagenome (GOLD analysis project Ga0131853, IMG submission 92764) | Labiotermes labralis P1 segment gut microbial communities from Petit-Saut dam, French Guiana - Lab288 P1 (version 2) (version 2) | ecosystem: Host-associated > Arthropoda: Insects >...
AGGAGCTACTTGAATGAAAAAAGTAGCGGCTCCAGGTCTAGAAAACAGAGATTAACGGCTGTGGGGACCCGTTGCGCTGACCATGTGACACCCCTCTATCCGCAAAAGTTGGCACTAACTTCGGCGGCCGCTCTGTCGGTATAGTTCGAGTGCGGACTAAGGCCACGGAGTTTTTTTTTTTTTTTTACAGTGGTTACATCCCCTAATGTTATTCAGCAAGAAACGTGTCACTTCAATGCTCTTTCCAGTGAAGTTTGTACATTTAGTAAATGCTATTGTGACTCAGGAAATGTGAAGTGTTGAATTATTACTACCAAGTCTCATAAAAAGTTCTGTCCTTCTCATTTTATAAGATGGTAAATTAAGTTTTAGGACTTTTGTGTCTTAAGTATATGCATTTTAAAATAAGTGCTGTACATAAGCTTGTGCAGAACATGTCATTGGGGTACGCATATAGGGAGTTTTATTTTTTACTTTTGTAAAGGGACAACATTTATTGGATGCTCAATCATAAAGGACATTACAGGATTTTAATTAATTAGTTTTATGTATTTTTCCCCATTCTATTAGACAGTGTCTGCATTCCTTTTTTTAATCTGTGACAGTTGGATCTGGTTTAGTGGAACAGTAAAAATATCTGAAATTTATGTATCTGTATGGATTGTTGAAATGTAACAGTCACAATTTCATATTGACATTACTGCGTACAATGTCCTCACCTTTTTCACATAGACCTATGTTGTTGTTCCTTCACAAATTAGAAGGTTTCAGTCTTCTGAGGGCAGTATGTAAATAAGAGTTGGTTTATCCAACCTTGGATGATCCTGAAAGCTCTACTACCTAGAAATTTCCAAAAGACCATGGCATTTCACTATTCAGTCTGCTGGCAGCACACAGTCCTGCATGTCCTGGTTTGGTGTGGGTTCAGCAGACAAAGATTGTGCTACTTCACAGCCAGGCAACATGTTACTTGGCCCAGGAAGTAGTGCAGTTATATATTTTGCATTCCAGTTTCCTGCAAACACAGAATATGCACCAAGCAAGCAGACAGTTGCCAGATGTTCAAGAAAGCTTGTAAATCACACTCAGTTTCTCCAGTCATTTCCAAAGTGGAGGAAGTGAGTAAGTTTGGTGAGAGGAGAGGGGTGCAACTGACAGATCCAACAGCATTTGTGGTGGTGGTAATATAATGTAATGTAATTTATTTGCATTCTATAAATCCAAATTAGGATACAATCCTGTGGATATAGACACTGTCGCATACATACTAACATAATATACATAGTGTTGGAAGAATCTTAGCTATAAATAAAAGTACAATAATAAAACACCTAAAACCAATTGTGATACTGAATGGTGACTTATAAAGTGTACAAACAAATGAAAGGAATAAAGTTAATTGTTTCTGATAACCAGTAAAGTTATGGTTTGTTTGTTACGTACGTGATCATGAAGAGGTAATAGGTACTCCAGTGCAGAAAATACATCAAGTGACAAAGTAAATGGTTAGATCTGCCCACGAGGGTGCTACAAACATTAAGATACACATTAGGTAAAATGTTCCAATACCTGGAAAATTGTGATATCCAGTTACCCTTTGGTCCTGTAGGTGCATGGAAAACCAGCCCTTACTATTTATATAGATTCTGACTGCTTGCCAATCCAGTTCCATCTTCCCATTTCCAATAAGTATTAAGCATTTATAGCTTTTCCAAAAGCATAAAAATTACTGGCAAATAATTTTAAAGGCCTTTCAGGTATACCATATTTTTATGTAGAAAGCACAAGTGCTAAAATATGTGACTGGTATTACATACAAATGATATTTGCAGACATCAACTGCCTGTAATGTGTAATAAGATATTACAAGATTTGTTACTGTAGACGAAGTGGATTGGTGTGGAGAAATGCCTCATGATCTGTATTCAAAAGTACCCAGTCACATTATCTGCTATTATAACCAAGGTGAGAGACATAGTCTTCTTTTTAATGATGTTCTTACCTGTGAACATTGGTGTCAGTGGTAGATGAATTGAATATAAATATATAGCAATGATGGAATGATATTGGCACAGAAAAACCACTGTTCTCAGAGACAAACCTGCCCCAATACCACTCTGTCTTATACATTCCACATCATTCACATTTCACAGACCCATTGTTCAAACTAAGTCCAACTGAATATGAAACTGATCAATACAATACAGTCAATACCAAAATTCGGTTACACAATACATTCTCGTCATAGTCCAACAGCTATGTACGGTTTACAATGTGAGTACACGTATTACAAATTATTACAAATATTTGTGTCTAAAATTTTGCATATTTATATAATATGAAGTCACTTATTTTTTAATGTTGTTCACGATCTTTCCTTAAAATTTGAAGTGTTCTTAGTAGCAACTACCCGATATAAATTCACTTATTGAATAAAAGGCATTTGTATGAGAGTTCTTGAAGGCCACTGTACTTTCACATGGTTGTACAATGTGTGGTGGATGTTTATTAAATATCTTTATTGAGGAATATCAGACATCCTTTTGGACTGAAGATAGTCTTACTGATTGTACATGAAGTTGGTTTTTTTTTGTCTTGTATCTTTGCTATGAATTGAATCATTAGTTTGGTACTTGTCAGGATTTCTAATTACAAACATCATTTCAAGGATATATAAACTTGGTACAGTTAATATTTGTAATTTCTTAAATATCTCTCTAAAATCCCTACATCACTCTTATTATTTTTTGCATTACGAGTGCCTTATGTAGGTTTGTAGTTGTGCCGCAGAAAATTATCGCAAATTGCAACAATTACTGAAAATATGTGACATAAATGGTCTTTAATGAGTCTAGAGTCAGTTAATAATATTGTAATAGAGGGCCTAGAAGTATGATGACCTGCACAGCCTCTGATGTCAAGGCTGCCAGAACCTTCCCATGTGAGAAGGAGATAGAACATTCTAGGGGTATCCAGCGCTTCCTGGAATTGTGTAGAAGGTTCAAGAAATGCAATAAGTGCTATATAAGGCCAGTTAATGGCAAGAATTGAACAGTCTTCTGACGGCGAATCAGAATGTGTGGCACACAGCACGGCGAGGAGAGTGGACGACAGAGAGTAAAGGGAATTCAAGCTGAGGAACTGTATAGTGTGGAGCAAAGGAATCGAATCTGTGAAATACTGTGTTTGAGAGTGATGCTTGAAATTCTGGTGGTGTTCTGTGTTCATTACTGTTTTGTTTTATCTGTAGTGTCAATAAATGCTGTTATTTGTTAAACCCAGGTTCAGCTGTTAAAATATAAATTCCTCATCATATTGCATGCTACTCAGTTTCTTCAATAATTTTTTCATGTGGAGTGTCCATGACAAATTGCTATCTAAATGCATACCCAAGAATTTAAGTGATTCTGTAAGAGATTTTGATTATTATCAAGTACTATATTTAGTGTATGAGTCACAGTTTTAGCCTATGAAAACTGAATTGCAAATGTTTTATTCTTATTCAATACAAGCTGGTTTATTTGAAACCATTCAGAAATGAGTTGAAGAGTTACGTGTTCTTCTTTCTGTCAGTCATTACAGTTAGTAGCTGTTATTATGTCATCGGCCACAAATACCACATACAATGGCCTGGGATTGAATGTGGGATGACTGAGGCTTCTGTGCTGTCTATGATTGTGTGTGCACAGTACCCACCTAAGTTACCTCCTACTATGACCAATGTCCTTGATGTTTTCCATGATGTGTACTTGACAAGTATGCAGTTTGTATCTGAATCATGTTACCAGCTACTGTGATTACTAATTCCTGGAGAATGTCCTCCTTATCAGCTCCCTCTCTGCAACTGTGAGGCCCTAAAATTACAGATTTAATCACAATTACTGTTATTACTTACAGAAAAAACATATGAACTTAGAAGTCTACACTTTCATTCCTATTAAAAAGTGTTTTGAAAGAATGCTGGTGCACATTTGTAAGAAAAGAACCATTTGTCATTTTGCCTACATTTACATGCCATATGACCTGAAAAATAATATCTCTGAACAATGTTCCTTATAATACAACCTTGTTCATAGCACCAAATTGGTGTAATGGCAAAATAATAAAGACTCTCATGATGAAGCAACAATGCCCTCTCTCAACCTTTATAACTGAAACTGTCCTTATTCAGGGGGCAGGTGACACAATGTATACCACATAGACGGAGGTCTTGTTTTATGCTGGATTATGTTCCTGAAACTTCGCAGAAATCAAAGTATTGCAAATCAAACACAAAGTTGCCATTTAAAACAATGCATTATCTGGGGATTAGGAGATGAACCATTGCATCCTATATAGTGTACCATTAATTGACATAATGGACCTGTAGAATATATGGACTGTATATATATATATATATATATATATACACACAAAAAATATATGTACATTTCTATACAATATATTTATTTATTTCTAATACAATAAAAATATATATGAGACTCACAGCCACAGTTTTTGGTACAGTTCACTCCCATAGGACTGTGGTAGTCTTGCTACACGAACTGTACATAAGCTACTGAGTCTGACATTGCAGCATATGTCAAAAATGCGTTCACCTTTTTCATGTTGTCTTCTTATGTCTAATTTCTCTTTAATACTGATTGTTTTTCACCAATTTTTACTTGGATTACACTTCAATCCACATAATGACTGATGGCATAACAATGACGCCACTTTCTGCTAGCCTCCTACAGACGATGAGTGCAGCTATGGATTGTCTTGCCATATTGGGTTAAACTGACAGTTATCACATAAACACAAAAAGTGGTGTAAATTTTCAAGTCATGTTCAATGATATCGCACAAAAATAAATCATATAAAACAAGACGTGCCTCTAAAAGAGGTTAATGATGTCATTACAAGACCTAAACTGACATCCTTCTCTTTATGTAGTTGAGATTTACTTCGATCAGCCAGTCGATATGGAAAATAAATAAATCTTTTACATGACAGTTTGTGGTGCTTGTTTTGGCAATGAAATTCGCAGTACTAATCTTAGTTAATGAAAAGTAACGGTACCATTATATTACATCTTTACTGGCTTAAAATTTGCTACACCAAACATAGAGAAACTCTCTGGTTTTTTGGTTGACTCCAAACTTACAGGGTTTATCATTTGTTTAAAAACCACACCTTTAACATTTATAATACATACTCTTTTCTTCTAAAATTCTTAATATCCCAGAATGTGGCCATAAATCTTGATAGTGGAACAATAATGTAGCTATTTCAATCACTAACTGTTCCTTCAATTCAAACTGTCAACTTATCTTTGTCCTATACAAGTCAGTGAACAATTTAAAGCACTGAAATACTGGATATATAGAAGTAGCAAACTCTGTAGCCCCAACTTCAGTCAGTCTAAAACTTCATTAAAAAAAATTAAAAAGCACAAACTGATTAATTAGTACCATTACAAATATCTATGTTTGTATCATTGTTTATCCAAGAAAAGCATGAGCTGCAAAAACTGATGTGTTCCCAAAGACTTGATTGGAAGAACAAACCTTCCATGCACTTATTTGTGCAACTTTCATTGGAATGAAGTGTCAGTCAAAACATACAGTTATAAAATTATTTTTAAAAATGAGTGAAGTTTATTGGAAGAGTATTTAATAAAATGTAAAAGAAGAAGCATTATGTGTTAGCATACATACAGAATATCTGCTTCACTGCAAATATCCCCAACTTTTGGATGAAAAAAAAATGTAGTGTGTCAGATGACAAGATTCATGGGGAGACATTCTTTATGCACATCTTGAAGCCCTCATGGAAATTAAATTCAATTAAATATTTCTTGGGCTGACAGCTTTTTATAATATGATGTTTTAGAGACTAACTCCATCTACATCACCAAGATTCTGATGCTACTCAAAAGCCAGCCTTCCCACATTATATACCCACATAAGACAACTCATACCTGGATGTCACTGCACTCATTAGATTGGTGTGCCTGGCATCAGTTCTCACTGGATGACTCCCTGATATGTTTGAGCGTATTAATCACAGCCTGTCAGGATCAAACTAACATGAAACCCCCGTCTCTACTGTTGGGATGTAACTGCATCTCTCTATAGCTTTTTGCACCATGTAAGCCATAGTTTTTTACTTTATCTGATCTGCATATATTGGTGAATTTCATAGCGTCCCATATCCATAACATGCTCTATCACTGCAGACTTCTCTGGCAGAATTTAATACAAGGCCAAATACCTCTTTAAACTGTGATAACTGCCATCATGAACCAAGAACAACAGTAACACCAAATCTAAAAGAATATGGACCATCAATACACATAACCTATAAGCACAATAACAAGAACATAATAAATATGTATATTTCATTTTTGTAATATTTGTAAAATGTAACACAAAGTCAGGCACAGAAATATATTATTCCTGTCTGTACACTTTGCAGAGACTTGCTGGCACATTTCACTTGGTTATTGTATCTGCTATCCCTCACACACCTTTCATATATATTGCACAGGTTTCTGTACCTACTGTTAAAGGTTAAAAAACACTCTGCATTCACGTCATATGACAATTTATTATCTGTAACTGAAGTCCTTTTACAGTCTTCTTATTAACAATTATTTTCAACTGTTCAGAATTATACAGAAAACATAATCACACTTTTATACATTGTTAAATGATCAATTACCATTGTGCAATCTGTATTTACAAACATGAATTGGTTCTATGCATATGATTTAACAGTCATAAAATGAACATTATATACAGGCACCAGTATAAGGGAGGGTGAATTGTGCACAATGCACTGAACATACAATCTCAGGTTAACAATTCTATTTATAATGCATTAAGCTCTAGGAAATGAAATGATGTGCTCCTAATTGCACATACAATAGAATAAATAAACTTACTGCAAACATCTAAATATGGCCCCTTAACATCCAACATCTGTGGTATGCTTAAAAAAAAAAAGGTCAACAATACACCAATTTTACAAGCAAATCTACTGTTTAATATTACTTGAAAATGTGATGAAGGAAAATGGCAATAAACAGGCAGTTACTATTTTTCCTTTGTGACTTTAGACGAGGCACTCTCATCTGTGAACATTACACTTCATAAATAAATCCTTAATATTTAAATTTAATGTACCACTTTATTAGAAGGATATATGAAATACAGAACATATCAAAATAGGGCTAGAATCTGCTTAAATTATGACATACCAAATAGGTTGACTGGTATCTGTCATGTCTCTGAAAGTCATTTCTTACTGGTAGGTCATATAAAGCATGGCCAATAACAAAATATCATACATTATAGTGAATGCAAAAAATACAGGTGCACGAGGTAAGGCCTAGGAAAGGTGTGGCAGAGGCTCTGAAGTAATGAGTAATGCTCCATTTGCAAAATGTCACTTCCACTGCACCAAGTAACAGTCTGCTGTGGCATTTATTACTTGTAATAGTATGCTCCGTATACAATTTATCATGAAAGTGCTTCATGTGTTTTGTAAATAATAAACTGTATCACAGTTAACATGGATTATACATCACTTTTTGTGAAGGGTGGGAGGGAGGTAGTAGTAGTTAAAGACAATGGAATCAGATATCAACAAATAACGTGGTTCATCCATTCATCTATTCCATGATGTATCATACTCAGAAAAAAGGCCACTGGCCATCATTGTCTTAACAGGTGCATCAAGTGTGGTCGGGGTACAAGTGAAGAGGTAGGTTCCTAAGAAAATAACAACTTTTAACATTGACTGATGTGGAAAACTGATAGACTATGCTATGAACAGCCTATAAAACAAGAATGGATGAAGTAACTCATTCATAAATAAAACCCAGCGACAGATGATTTTCAGCGAGAATGCACAACAGACCACACAACTGCATGAATGATCACAAATTTACTTCAAGTGAGCAGATAAGATGCAGTGCATGTAGTGGTGATGATTATGATTGCCTTGAAAATGGACAACTTTCAGAATTAGTATGACACAAAATGTGTTTGTTATTACTGCACACAACTTTTGGAAAAGTTTCTGCTCTACCAAATTTGCAATTGTATAACTAAAAATACAACTATCTACAAAAGCACATTTTTTAAAAATAATGTATGCAACATAACATAAATGTCTTATTTTACACAACTACTGTTTGAAACATTTTCTATTTGGCAGATACTTAATGACTAATATTAAAACGGTGTTTACATCCCTGTGTTAAATGGTGGTTAAGTCTGTTAAATTTCAATTTAAAATGTGATACAACAACTTTAATATACAAAACCTGTCAGATAAAATCGAAATATATAATACTGCTTAATATAACCTACAAAACAACAAAGACCTGAAATAAGAACATAATGTTAAAAACAGAGGCTGTTTGACCCAATCAATATGGGTGCTGTGACAGGTTGTCACAAAGGCACGAAGGTTCGTGACAGTGAGTGGCAATGGAGTTCAGAGGGTGGAAGGGAAAGACTTGGCAACAGCATAGGACTAAAGGAACTGCTGTCACCTGCATAAATTTCTTGCATTTACTATATACACTTTATCAGTCAATCCATAACGTTTGTGGTTCAAATCCACATGTCCTGGGTAAATTATGTGCCATCACCTCAGAAACTCATAGAACTTTGTTTACATACATGGAACAGCACTAAATGATTCATAAATATTGTATGTTCTGTGCCAGGGCATTTTACTTTTGCAGATATACTTCTTATGATACTGAAATTTTCATCTATACTCCACTTTAGTAAACCTGCAAGTCATGTTAAAATTGGATTAGACCATCTCTCATTTCCATATACACAAAACTCTTGAAATGAGTTTCCATTTCATCTGTAACATATGGATATGTAGGTTACATACAGCAGACTTCCAATAGGCTGGCACCATCAAGCCTGGGGTGGTGCTGGACTGCCAGGAGGTACTCAAACTTCTTTGTCAGTATCAGTATGACATCCTTTCATACATTTACCTATCACAAGCATCTTCATTCACCTTTCATGCCCTTATTACAGTCAGATGATATGAATATTTGGAATACCAGCATTTCCAATCATAACTTTAGAAAATAATGAACTGTGACAATGTAAGATTGTGTTCATCTGAATAGGTTCAACTCGATATCATTCAGTTCAGCTTATGCTGCCACAACTGTCAATCTCTTTCCCTCTTTTTTAAACTGAAGCCCACTCACTAGCACCGAACAAGTTTAATGCTGGAATATCTGCAGTGCCAGTTCAGCAGATCCCAGAGCATTGGAGTTTTACTGTGTTAAATTTTAACTCTTTTTTATTCTTCTTGATGTATTTAGATACTAAAAGGAAAGAAAGAATTATCTTTTTCAACAGGCTTGTGATTTAAAGAGGATTTAGACTTGTGTATGTGAGGACACACTAGATAAAAGGCAAAAGGTCCAACAATCTTTCATTTCTCCAGAAAGTTTTACCAGCTGCTGTCCTTTGTACAATGCAGACTGATTTAATTAAAAACCAAAATGGACATGAACTGCATCTCACTCTTAATACGAAAATGAAGTTTCTTAATACAGGCATCAATGATAATATAAGGTTCTAAAAAACAAAATTAAGGGTACAGTGGCATTAAAGAAGGAACTAAAATAATGATATGTAATTACGCCACACATGACCAGTGAAACCCCATTTAAAAATTTACACCAACCTGAAAGTTTTTAGTCAACAGGATACAAATTATGAATAACTGAATGACTTCTGAGAAACAAAATTAAAAAAAAAAAAAAAAAAGAGAACTTAGACATGAATACAATCAACCTGTACTTTTGATTATCCACAGTAACAACTAAGATACAGAACACAGGAAACACAAAATAATATTATGGAAAATGTGCAAAATACTTGCATGGATATTTGCATAAGTCTACCAGTCTGATCTTTAATTATATTTCACACAACGCCACACAAACTGCATGTTTGATATTGCATCATCTGATTATGAAGGAATCAGGGCAATGCCATAACTGTGTTCTCTGGTATTAATACTGTAGTTTTTAATCTACTGCCTTAAAACAATGTCTACACACACTTACAGTAAATGACTTCAAGAAATCCAGTAATCAATAAAAGCACGTTTCAAAACATACAGCACATGTGAAAATTCAAGACAAAATGGATTCAATTTATTTTCACAAACCAAAACTGGTGTCTACTGCACAAAAACAACTTTCAGTAATGAGTTTCACAAATTCAACTACTTTTAAGAAAAATTACTTGTTCAGAACCATTACACATTATCACTGAACAGGGTATGACAACAGGTTCTTTGGACCAGGAACCAGTCCTTGAATTTTTAAGCCATATAATTTTTGCCATCAGTGTATGCTGGTGATCCTTACGGAATGGTGCTTACCTTATAATCAGCATACAAAACCAACTTTGAACAACCTAATGGCACTTCAAACATTATATCCACCCATCATTCATTAACATGCAAACAAATGCAAAGTACCATTAAGCAAAGATTTTGGTGTTAAGACGGCTACCAGAGATGAGCAGTTCTGTGATGAAGTAACTGAGCTACAGTTCTCAAAACACATAAGGTACATAAAGAATGATAACTATGTGGTTTGGAAAATATCTAGTACTATCACAAAGTTCCTATTCATCACGGTGACCGGCATCCAGGATTTGTTAAGCCCTGTTAATGAGTAACAATGCAACATGTAGTTTGAAGTACAAGCATAAAATTTCAAATGCTGTCATGTGTAGTGAGATTTTACAATTAAATTCCCCATGCTACTTAGTATGATAGAATTATTAATAAATGCAACTATGATTGTTAGCAGGGGACATAAGCTGATAATCTTGGTCAGACGGTACGTACAGATCCCTTGTGTTGTCGGCTCACTCCTCAGGAGTTCCAAGTACTGATGAAAGCAAACACTGGTGTCTCCAAGGACAAGTGCACTCCTTTCGAAACAGGACATACACTGAATACTGTGTTTCCCTGAAGAGGAGTATTTACACCTAATTCATTGCAAAATGGCGGTTGCCATATAAAAATGCATCAAGTCAGACCTGGTTTAAGTATTTTCCTGAAAACTAAAGGATGTGAAGAACTGTAGGGTAAATATGGTACATAAACCCTTAATAGTTCATGGTCTGTAGGTTCTTATGTGGATATTCTGACCCTCCCCTCATAGAATATACAAATGGTATCAGCAGTTATCAGTTTTCCTTGCTACATCAATGTCAAAACATGCCGCCAACTTGACTGGGAATGTATACATATTCCACAGGAATATCTTACTTCATCTTTAGCATTCAGTTGTCACCATTACACACCAGGTTTTAACCATACCTATAATATGAAACACCTATAATATGAAACTGTTCCACCTTCAGCACTAAAACTGGCTTATGTATAACAACCTATATTCATGTAGATATGTCTTGTATGGCAAACAACGAATTTTCCTTCTGGCTCAAAAAGACAACAATTCAGGAACAGAATTAGCTTCTAAGATGCCTTTGCAATACTAATACTACAACTCCTTTCTTCTCAATTTTCTTCATACAGACAAAACAAATTCACTAGTTTTGACTAATGTTTTGGACATCATTCATCATCTTGGATTTATGTATCATATAATGTTTCAGAGACCAAGCTGTCTTCAGATGAAAGGGGAGGGATCATACTCTATGCTTTTTGAAAACAATGTCTCTATCACTGGGTCCAACAAAGTAGGACCCCTTACCCCCACTTCCACCTGAATATAGGGACAGATTTCATCTCTTAATATAAACAAACCTAAAACAATGGACAAAGTCCAAAATACTAGACAAACATACTGCACTAGAGCATCAGCAGAATCCTTTAAAATTCACAATGAAAGCATGAACTTGAATCACATGTTCACAGATTACTATGAGATAAAACATGAGTCAATGTTAATAATATAGCAAGCTTGTGTCTCTTGTATTTTATTTCACCACACTCCCATATCAATATGTTTTCTAATTCTTGGATGTTTTCTCGAAGTAACCCATTAAACTACATCATGTACTGCATGTATACTGTGTAAGTAGATTATAATTATAACATGTGCAATGTTCATCTTTGGTATCCTGCAGCCTGAAAATTCAACATCAATATATCTACATAAAGAAAACATACAATATACCCATGCAGCTGCAAATATAATTTTAGTATTGTCATTGATGCTTGATCCACAGACCACTTATAAAGATTACCTCTTACCACAACATAACCTTACAGAAAAAATGCAACTGATAATCATTTTTCCTGAGCTTTACACCATCTGAAGCCAAACCATAATAATCTTAACACAAGAAGGGCAGTGACCTAGGCTAGTACTAGATAAAATACCAGTTATCACTATATGTTCAGACAAGAATAATAACACTTTCTTTTATGCTCAAAATGTGATGAAGGAACTGGTTACATTAGAATTAGTGTGAACAGAACAAGTGAATGTGTGACTGTACCCTACATGGACAGAATCAATTTAACGAAGAGTAATAAAATATGAGAGAAGTAAATTTGTATCAACACTCAAGATGCTGTGTCTCTCCCTGAGTACTGGCATTGCTCCACACCAAATAGGAGATTAAAAAAATGGGGGGGGGGGGGGGGAAAAAAAAATATGATTTTGAAAATTCTTGTTTTAATGTAAGCGTTTGACAGAAAAAAAGGTTTCTATAGGGGTAAAAAATTTCCCATAAAAAAGA
>Ga0131853_10018257_pt1 | contig 12763 bp, 13 predicted proteins | sample TergutLab28metaG_FD_92764 | JGI IMG/M metagenome (GOLD analysis project Ga0131853, IMG submission 92764) | Labiotermes labralis P1 segment gut microbial communities from Petit-Saut dam, French Guiana - Lab288 P1 (version 2) (version 2) | ecosystem: Host-associated > Arthropoda: Insects >...
CAGTTGCCGGTTGATAGTTGATAATAATGGTATCGCGCGTAAATGCGATACATTTTAAAATATGTCCGCTTAAAATATGTCCGCGAAGCGGGCTCCTTAAATTATAAACTGTCAACTGAATAATGAAAGGCGCGTTATCTTATGAAGCTAGGCATGGTAGGTCTTCCCAACGTGGGCAAAAGCACCCTCTTCAACGCTCTGACAGGCGCCGGCGTCCCAAGCGCGAACTATCCCTTTTGCACCATTAATCCCAACATAGGCATGGTTCCGGTTCCTGAGCCAAGGCTGGAACCCCTCGCGCGCATCTTTCAGCCGGGAAAAATCATCCCCGCCATTCTGGAGTTCGTTGACATCGCCGGGCTGGTAAAGGGCGCTTCTCATGGCGAAGGGCTTGGCAATAAATTTTTGGCTGACATCCGGGAAGTAGACGCCCTCATCCATGTCGTGCGCTGCTTCGAAAACGGCGAAATCGCACATGTGGACGGCGACGTCAACCCACTTCGCGATATCGAAACCATCAATCTCGAGCTTATTCTCTCCGACATTGATATTCTCGAACGCCGGCTGGATCGCGCCGCAAAAGCCGCCAAGGGAGATAAAAAACTCCTGCCAAATGTCGACCTCCTTGCCCGCCTTCGGGATCATCTTGAACAGGGCAGAAGCGCCCGCTCTTTCCTCTGCGAAAAATCCAATGAAAAGGAAATCATAGGCAGCGTCCCCCTTCTCTCGGCAAAGCCGGTGATCTACGCCGCTAATCTTAGCGTCGCGGACTTCTCTCCCGCTTTGGAATCCCACCCGCTTTACCGTCAGGTATCGGCCGTTGCCGGGGAGGAATCCGCACAGGTAATCCCCATTTGCGCCCGGCTGGAAGAAGAAATCTCCGGCCTTGCCCCCGATGAAAAAAAACTGTTTCTGGCTGACATCGGCCTGATCGAAAGCGGCCTTGACCGGGTTATCCGCAGCGGTTACGCTTTGCTTGGCCTCATTTCCTTTTTCACGACGAAAAGTTCAGAGTTAAGGGCTTGGACTATCACCCGCGGAACCAGGGCGCCTGCGGCGGCAGGCAAAATCCACACGGATTTTGAAAGGGGCTTTATCCGCGCCGAGGTTATCTCATTCGGCGGCCTTGACGCCCTGGGCTCCATGACCGCCGCCAAAGAAAAGGGCCTGGTGCGCTTGGAGGGCAAAGATTACGTTGTTCAGGACGGCGACGTCATACATTTTCGCTTTAATGTGTAAAAAAGCAAAAACTTTGTTAGGTTTGCATTGTATTTCCACAATATTTTGGGGGTAATTGTGGTTTTTGCAACAATTTTTCCAATGAATCGGGGGAATTTTTCGGTTTTACATGCCTATTCCAGATTTGACAAAACTTCCCTGCCTGTCTATAATGACATTAATTCTGGTATAGCCATTCAATTTGAAAAGCGTCCCGCTTTTTCAAATTGGCTCGCGCGAAAGCGTGAGCTGCGGCAAAGCCGCAAAATGGCGTATACACGATTTCTACCGGCGCAAAGCGCCGGGGCGCGGCTAAAAGGCCGCGCTTTCAAAAGCGGGACGCTTTTGAAGTAGAATAAGTATAAGGAGAGCTGTTTATATGATGAAAAATATACCGCGAACCGCCCAGTCGCTATTTAAAAAACTTATCACTTTAACTCTTGTGATTGCCTGCATCCTGAGTTTATCCGCTTTACCTGCCCACGCCTCCAACTTTGTGACATTGGACGGCATACAATTCCCTGTCGAACACACTTTCACCGTTAATGTTATTGCCGATGGCGAATTCATCCCCGTTGTCACAACCTGGGGCTTTAGCGTGGAAAGGATTCTGCGGAAAGCAGACGTCACTCTTGGAGAAGAAGACCGGCTAAGCCATCCGCCCGGCCGTCATGTAGTCCCCGGCGAAGACATCCGCGTGGAGCGCGTGGCGCGGGATGTTTATACTTATCAAGTAGAAATCCCATATGAAACTATCGAAGTACCGTCTTCCCTATTCGCCGCCGGACGGCGGATCCTCGCAAGAGAAGGCGCTCCCGGCTTGCAGGAACGCACTTACAGCCGGATGTTGGTTGACGGCGTAGTGGTATATCAAGATTTACAATACGAGTCCGTCATCTCCTATCCTGTCAGCCGCAGAATCATGGCCGGAGCCCCGGGAATGCGCGTTTCGCCTTTCGATTTCCAGTGGGAAAGGTGTGAAGACGGCAGGCCGATCAACTATGTTACCAAACTTACAAATCAGCGCGCCACCGCTTACTGCAACAGCGTTGGCACCATTACATCCACCGGCGCAAGGGCGCAAGTCGGCTTTGTGGCCGTTGATCCCCGCGTTATTCCATACGGCACCCTGCTATACATAACCAGCTCTTGCCGCACTTTCGTTTATGGCTATGCGGTCGCCGCCGATACCGGAGGCGATCTGCGGCGGGGGCGCATAGACGTGGATCTGTTCTTTGACTCCCGTTTTGAAACAATTCACCACGGCAGGCGCACCGTTGACATCTATATCCTCAGACTACCCTCTTGATTGTCCTGATATATGATGTTTGACAGAAACGATCCGCTGTGGTAATCTTATGATATCTTAAATATTGATTCCGGTTGGCAGGCAACTGTGCGAGTTTTATCTTTTAGGGTGGAGAAGCTGTTTATCAGCTTCTCCTTTTTTATTCCGAACACTAAAACTGAATATGTTAGAAACTTCCGGTCGGCAGGCAATGGCGTCATTTCTAGGCACAGTACTTATAGGAAAAGTTCCGTCACAGTTGCATACCCCTCTGATGACGTTAACGAACGCCATATCGGCCGTAACGGTCGTTGGCGGGATAATTGGCGTTGCAACAACCGAAGTCGGCTCGACCGGATTTATTATCTGCTTTATCGCCATTGTACTCGCTTCAATAAATATGGTTGGCGGGTTTTTAGTAGTTATGAGTATGTTGGAGATGTTCCGTTCAAAGGATGATATTAAGGGCGGCAAGAAATAATTGAGAGCGTCCACAAAAATATACTTGCCGCAGGCTTATGGCAGAACGTTGGCAAAAACGGGAAACTCCCTTACTTGCCAACGTTCTGCTGTTTTCTAATTCCTGTTTTTCCCGCTTTTTCTGGCCCGGCTTGGCGCGTTCGCTCATTTTCTTCCACAATCCATGCCAAATATTGGAATATATGCCCTGCATTCGCTTAATCGCGCAATATCTAGAGCATCGTGCATCTAGTTTGAAATTTTGCCTGCAATTGCCTGTTTTTGTCTTTTTACGGCTGAATTTGCTCTTTGTCAGCTCTTTCCCGACATGTTATAGTGTATTACATGCATGGACAATCGTTTGTAGGGGGTGGACACTTTGTCAGTCGCGAAGCCGGATCATATATTCCCGGAGATTCGCGGAGACGCCCAATACTTTCTCGTTGACAGCAAAGTTCTCCCCGAAGCGTTCCTGAAAGTAGTGCGCGCCAAGCAGCTTTTGGCTCAGGGCAAGGTAAAAAGCCTGAGCGATGCCACCAAGGCCGTAAGACTTTCGCGCAGCGCATTTTACAAGTACAAAGACAGCGTTTTTACCTACCAGAACACAAGCGCCAGACAAATCGCCGCTCTTTCCGCGGAGCTTGTAGACGAGCCCGGAGTTCTTAGCGAGTTGCTTGCCGCTTTGTTCAAAAACGGGGCAAATATTCTCACGATTAACCAGAACATCCCCGTTGACAGCGTGGCGCCTGTTTCCATTTCTATTCGCACCGAAGCCCTGAAAGTTAGCTTTGATGTTCTTGCCGGGGAGCTTCGCGGGCTGGAAGGCGTGGTTAGTTTGCGTATTTTGTCCAATTACTAATCGGAGGCGGAGCCCCCGGTAAATCCATAAGGGAAAGGATGTTTAACTATGATTGCGATTGCCGTTTTAGGTCATGGCGTAGTTGGTTCCGGCGTGGCTGAATTGCTCGAAAAAAATCGTGAAAACATCAGCCGTAAGGTCGGCGAAGAAATCGTTGTGAAAAAAATCCTGGTAAGGCGCGAGTTCCCCGGCGCACGCTATCAGGAAAAATTCACCAAAAGCTTTGAGGATATCCTCTCCGACCCGGAAATCAAGGTTGTTGCCGAAGTCATGGGCGGCCTTAGCCCCGCTTATGAATACGTTTCAGCCGCCCTCAAAGCCGGAAAAAGCGTGGTAACATCCAACAAGGAGCTTGTCGCCGCCAAAGGCCCGGAGCTGTTGGAACTCGCCAAAAAAACGAACCGCAGCTTCCTGTTTGAAGCCAGCGTGGGCGGCGGCATCCCGATCATCCGCCCGCTGCACCAATGCCTCGCCGCCAACGATATCAGCGAAATCGTTGGTATCCTCAACGGCACCACCAACTTTATCCTCACCAAAATGATCCGCGAGCAAATGCCTTTCGCCGACGCCCTCAAAATGGCCCAAGATCTCGGCTACGCCGAAAAGGATCCCACCGCCGACGTTGAAGGCCTCGACGCCGGCCGAAAAATATGTATCCTTGCCTCCCTTGCGTTCGGCCAGCATGTCTACCCCGAAAGCGTCCGCACCGAAGGCATTACCAAAATCACCCAGGAAGACGTCGCCTATGGCGAAGGCATCGGCCGAGTGGTAAAGCTGCTCGGGCAAACCCGCAAAGTAAACGGAAAATGCATCACTGTCGTGGCGCCCGCCCTTATCAGCCGCGATAACCCGCTGGCAAGCGTGGAAGACGTATTCAACGGTATTCTTGTGCGCGGAAACGCCGCCGGCGACGTATTCTTTATCGGCAGGGGCGCGGGCAAGCTTCCCACCGCTTCCGCTGTCGTTGGCGATGTTATCGACTGCGTAAAGGCTGACAAGACCAGCACAACCCTGCGCTGGGCAGCTTCGGACGGCGGCAACGCAGGCGACTGGATGGCTGAACCCGCTATCCGCTACATCCGCTGCAAAGACGCCGCCATTGCAGAAATCCCCAAGATTTTTGAAGGCGCCTCCCCCTTGTTCCGCAAGAACATGCCGGCTGGCGAGTTCGCTTTCCTTACTTCCGCCATGACCGGATATGAGCTGGAGAAAAAATTATCCGCGCTAAAAGATCAGGGAATAACCATTTTGGGCAACATACAAGTGTGGGAACCTTAAAAACCTGTATTCATAACTTAAACCGCGCCCTCGGCGCAGCGAAAGGACTGAAGTAGTTAAATGAGCCTGATTGTGAAAAAATTTGGAGGATCTTCTGTTAAGGACGCTGAGCGGTTGCGTAATGTCGCAAAAATCATTGCCGAAACTTACGATCAAAACAACGACGTTATTGTAGTCGTTTCCGCTCAGGGTAAAACCACCGATGAATTGATCGCCAAAGCGGAAGAACTTACACCCAACCCCTCAAAACGGGAAATGGACTTCCTCATGTCCACAGGCGAGCAAATCAGCGCCGCCCTGCTCGCCATAACGCTCCACGAATTGGGTTATCCCGCCGTTTCCCTTACCGGATGGCAGGCAGGTTTCCTCACCGATTCCAACCACAGATCAGCCCGTATACGGCGCATCAACAAAGAGCGTATCCAAAACGAAATTGACAAGAAAAGAATCGTCGTTGTCACCGGGTTCCAGGGTATCAACCGCTACGACGACATCACCACGTTGGGCCGCGGCGGCTCGGATACCAGCGCCGTTGCCCTCGCCGCCGCCCTCAGCGCCGACCGCTGCCAGATTTACACCGATGTGGACGGCGTATATACCGCCGACCCGCGCCTTGTACAAAACGCTGTCAAACTCGACGCCATCACTTACGACGAAATGCTCGAGCTGGCGTCCCTTGGAGCAAAAGTCCTTCATAACCGCTCTGTCGAATTGGCAAAAAAATTCAACGTGCAACTGGAGGTACTCTCCAGTCTGGAGCGCAAACCCGGTACTATAGTCAAGGAGGTTGTCAAAATGGAAAAATTAATGATCACAGGCGTTGCCAAAGACGATCGCGTAGCTCGTATTGCCCTGATCGGCCTGCCGGACAAACCGGGAGTCGCTTTCAAGGTTTTCTCTTTGCTGGCCAGCAAACGCGTTAACGTCGATATCATCATACAGAGCATCGGACGCCCCGACACCAAGGACATCACTTTCACTGTAGCCGAAGGCGATAAGCAAACCGCCGTGGATACCCTGAACGAGCAAGCCGCCGCTATCGGCATTCAGGAAATCGTAGCTGACAGCGACATCAGCAAAGTCAGCATTGTGGGCGCCGGTATGGAAAGCAATCCCGGCGTTGCCGCCAAAATGTTCGAAGCCCTGAGCGAAGCGAATATCAATATCCATATGATCTCCACCAGCGAAATTAAAATCTCTGTCCTTATCGACAAGGAGCTTGGCTCAAAAGCTGTCACCGCAATACACGCCGCCTTTGAAGTTTAGGCAACATTAAAATCAAAAACTCCCCGGAATATCATCCGGGGAGTTTTTGATTTTTGAGAAAGCGTTTCTTACTATACTAAATAACGCTTTCGCCAGTCAGTTTCGATTTTCTGGTAGTCAGAAAAGCTACAGGGATCAAGCCTGCCAGCCCGCCTAAAAAAAGTGCCATAAGTCCAGATAACACAACCAATAAAATGTAAAGGAAATTGTTAAGCAATTTCTTTTCATATAAAATCAAAAGGGACAAAGCGATACAGGACACTACCGCAAGGATTGTGCCGAGAGTCACTCCTGTTTGAAAGGGATGAGAAACATCGGCAAATAGCCCCATAAATAACCCCACAATTCCTCCAATCAAACCTGCGAATACCAAAAGCAAAACCAAATAGACTATGTAAAAACCCAATGCTTGCAGCGGCGTTCGCTCGTGGCCAAATACTATCAAATTCTTAAACATGGCTGTATTGACACTCTCCTTTTTACATTATGCTTGAAAGAACGCTACCAATTACCTTTACATAAAAGCGGGATCGCCTGCGTACCTTCAATCAGTCCAAGATCGCTTCTGTGAATCTTCCCCCTCTCCCAAAGCAAAGCTTCCACGGGCAGGTCGGTGTGTCCCGCGTGCGAACAATACGCTTCATGATCGCTGGTCAGCATAATTTTGCAGCCATCCGGAACACCCTCTACTATCGGCGCAAGAAGCTCCTCGTCCACCCGGCTGATAAACCACGCCTTCTCTTTTGGATCCTGACGGTGGGTAGCCTCGTCCGCGCCCCCGACGTGCAGCACAACAAAGTAGCCGTCTTTAAGCAGTTCCAGCACCGCGCTTGCTTTTCCTTTAAGATTTGTGTCCGTTTCTCCGGTAGCGCCCGGCACATGCGGACAGGCCATTTCCATCACCTTGGCCACACCCTCCAACACCAGAGTTTTGTTTACGATGGCGCCTTTCATCCCTGTGAGCTGCGTGAATGAAGGCAGCTCCTCATAAATCGAATGCCCCCAGTTAAAGACTGTGTATGGCTTATAAACCTCATATAATTCCAGCATCGTTTTTGCCAAACTTTCACCCAGCTCGTTGCCGTAAGGCAGCAGATCTTTTAGCGGCTTGTTCTGATAATTATGCGGCGGAAATGTCCGCAGCCCTTCCATCCATTTTTTGGATTCCCGGAAAGACTGAATGCATTTATATCCGCCGATACGTTTAAGCGGCGTGCCGTGCCGCTTTATCACCTCCGCCATAAGGGCGTCGGCTATCTCGTCGGGCGGAGTACAGCAAGGCTCCTCCAGAGTGCCATCCTCTGCTATGCGCACAAAGTTGCATCGCATTACCAAATCATCTTTTTCTACCGGAACACCTTCGGCCTGTGCTTCTATACATGTGCGCCCGGAAGGAAGCATGTCCGGCGTAAAACCAAACAAGGTCAGCGTGCAGTTAAGGGTATCCGGCTCCCAGCCGGGCGGCGTGGTTTTCAGCAGCGCGCGCGCGCTTTCCGCTTCAAGCCGGAGGTATGCTTCCCCTTTTCCCGCTTCAAGCGGCGTTTTTCCGCCAAGCACCTCATAGGAAATGTCCTGTACTCCGTCAATCAAAATCATCAAACAGCTCAAAATCATCACTCCCAGCTTGAATTAGAATCTGTCTTCATATGCGAAAACCACCGCCGTGCCGGCGTTTTTGAGCTATGAAGGCAGATTTTTATTTCTTTCTAAAACGCATCCGCCCGCGCTGTTCGGGATCCATAGCGTCCAGCTGGATCCGCGCCGCTAACGCCGTTCCCAAACGGGCCGCGTCCTCCCTCGCCCCGCTCATTACCCCTTCCCACTGTTTCCCGTTTTGGTCTTTCATTATGCCGTGTATGCTAATTTTATTTCCTTGTACGCCCGCGCGCACCGCCGCCGGCACTCCCGGCGTCTTTAAAAATTCCACGGAAAACGCCCGCTCCGCCAAAGCCATATCCCACGAATCCACATCGTGATACCCTACCAAAAAAGTTACTCTTTCGCCCGCCCTGCCCTGAACCGCCACAATTCCCTGACCGCACGGCGTGATAATCAAACTCTCAGACATTACGGAAAGCGCAAGGTGTATGCGATCCTGCCTGCCCAGGAAAACAAGATCGGATTCAGACAATACCGCAGCCCCAAATTCTCCTTTATCCAATCGCTCAAGCACGCTCTCAATATCCCCGTCAATCGCCGCAATCGGCCATCCGGGATACAGCCTTGCCAGCTGCGCTACCCGGCTGCTTCCCTGCGCCCCCAACGGTTTGTTAAGATCCGGCTCTTTGCGTCCGGCCGAACAGATCAGCACATCACGCGCTTCCCGCCTGCGGCTGACCGCCACAATCGGAAATTCCTTCTCCAGCTCCAGCGGCAAAACCTCCATGCTGTGAACGCATAAATCCGCTTTTCCGTTTTTCAGCGCCTGCTTCATTGCCGCGTAATGCGGCAATGATACAAGCTCCGGCACGATTTCCGGATCGCGGCCGCGAATGGCTTGCATCAGGTCATGCGCTTGAGCCACGCCCAGCGCGCCCTCCCTGCTGGCAACGCGCAATATTTTCATGCGGATCCCTCCGGCAAGTCAGAAGTAAGAAAAATGAGGCAAGAAGTTGGAAAACGCCTGATTCAACACTTCTACTTTTTGTATCCTGCATCCGTCCTCTTATTTCCTGCTTCCAAAATAATCACACTTCAATCTCGAAAAATCTATACTGTATTAACCGAAAAACGCCTGTATTTTTCTAAGTTCGAGTATATCTTATTTAGCCCCCGTTGTCAAAATATTCGGAAAGGTATGTGGTACATATGGAATCCGCCTCCAACATATTGATCGCTCTCGACGCCGGGCACGGCGGTTCGGATAACGGCGCCTCAGCCGGTTCCCGCCGGGAGAAAGACGACAATCTGCGCCTTGCGCTGGAAACAATCCCGCAGCTCAAGGTTCAGGGATTCCAGGTGATTTGCACCCGGACAAACGATGCCTTCGTCCCTTTGGCTGATCGGGCAAAGCTTGCCAACGAAAAAGACGCCGACCTTTTTATTTCCCTGCACAGAGCCTATTTCCCCACAAGCTCCGACGAGGCCTACGGAGTCGCCGGATTCATCCATGCCACTGCCTCGCTTTAAAGCTCAGGCAAAGCCGCTCATCTGATACTCAGCGCGCTGGAAGACGCCGGAGTTCAGCGTATTACAGGCATTTCCCGCGGAAATCACGCCGTTCTTCGCCGCGCTGAAATGCCCGCCTTTCTGCTGGAGCTGGGCTTTCTAAGCAACGAAACCGACAACCGCCTTTTTGATGAGAACTTAACCGCCTACGCCCGAGCTATCGCAAAAGGCGCGTCCAGCTTCTTTGAGCTTTCTTTCAACGAACACGCCCGGCCCCAAAGCGCTTCTTCCTCCTTTGAGGAAAACGAAATATCAGACATGCAACAGCTTCTGGAAGCCCGCTACGGCTTCGGTCTGCCCCCTTCCGGCCGCTTTGACCGGCCCACTAAAAAAGCCGCCGTCATCGCCCTGCAAATCGAGCTGAACGGCGCCTGCGACGCCCAGATCCCGGTAAACGGCGTAATCGGCCCCGAAACCCTTAACGCCTTCCGGGCAATCCGCCCCGGCGATAAGGGCGGGCTTGCCGCCCTGCTTCAGGTTTTGCTGATTCTAAACGGCTATGATCCCGGAGATGTGGACGGTTACTTTGGTCCGCGCACCGGCACCGCCCTGCGCTTTTTCCAGCGGGATCATTATCTTGCCCCGGACGGCAAGGCAGGAATACAGACTTTCATGAAGCTTCTGCAATAAACACGCATTAAAGTTTCTTTAGCGGGGTTTGCGGCGGAGCCACAGCAATCAGTAATAAAAAGATGGGCCGGGGGAGAGGCCCCCGGAAAGCTATAGGCCAAATATCAGCACGCTGGCAATGCCGAAGTAAAGCAATAACGCCAGAGCGTCCGCGATGGTCGTTATAAGCGGCGCGGACATAACCGCCGGATCCATCTTGAAAAAATCGGCCACGACGGGCAGCATACATCCTAACAGCTTGGCTATTACAACGGTGAGTATCAATGTCGCGTTAACCGTGATAATCAGCACGATAGGATCCCCAAAAATTATAAATCGCAACAAAAAGTTAACCGCCGCCAGCGCGGCTCCCGCTATCAAGCCTACCCGAAGTTCTTTCCATATAACCTTGGGCAAGTCACGCCTTTCGATTTCGCCCAAAGCAATGCCGCGAATAACAAGCGTCGAGGACTGCGCCCCCGCGTTGCCTGCGGTATCCATCAGCAAAGGGATAAATATCGCAAGCATCGCCATTGTGCTGAGCAAATCTTCGTAATAGCCGATTATGCTTCCGGTAAAAATAGCCGATATCATCAGCACCATCAGCCAGGGGATCCGCCGTTTGGCCAAAACAGGCGCCCTGGTTTCCATGTATCCCTCGTCGGATGGCGCGATCGCCGCCATCTTCAGGAAGTCCTCGGTGTTTTCCTCTTCGATTACGTCCACGATGTCGTCGATGGTAATAATCCCGATCATCCGGTTTTCCGCGTCAACCACGGGTATCGCTATCAGGTCGTATCTTTTGAACAGGTCGGCTACTTCCTCCTGGTCGTCCGCCGTTTCGCACCGTACGCAATCCCTGTTCATTATTTCGGATATCAGCATATCCTCTTCCGAAAGCACCAGCTTGCGCAGGGAAATATTCCCCTCCAGCCCGCGCGTGTCGTCCAGCACATAACATGTGTACACCGTTTCTTTATCCATGCCCACCGCTTTGATCCTGTCAAGCGCCTGTCGAACGGTCAGGTTTTTATCCAAGTCCACATACTCGATCGTCATCAATGAGCCGGCCGAGTTGTCTTTGTAGTTTAGAAACTGGTTGATAAGCCCGCGTTCTTCGGCCGGCACCGCCGCAATTGCGCTTTTTACGAAGTTAGCCGGCATTTCTTCTAAAAAGTCGATCAAATCATCGAAATTCAGTTCATCAATAATGAAACCGAGCAGCTTGTCATTAATAGCTCCCACAATATCCTTACGGCGCTGCGTACTCATATAGGAAAACACGTCCGCCGCCTTGTCTTTTTTCAACACCCTAAACGTAACAACGCAATCTCTTGGCGGAAGCTCATCGAAAGCTTCCGCAATATCCATCGGATACAGCTCATCCAACCGGCTGCGCAGTTCCCTGAAATTCTTTTCCTGCACCAGCTTACTGATAAACTCTACGATCTCTTCAACTCTTACTTCTTCCATTTTTTATTCCCCCTTTTCTTTAAGGGGAGCCGCCGACCTATTTTGCAACGGTGATCGAAACGGCTTCTCCCCGTTCGTATAAGCCGCTACTACTATCGGGATTCTCGCTCATTTCTTTCACCTGCCCTCTTTTCAATAGTATAGTTGATTAAGTTTAAAAGCGTCCCAAGCTTTGCGCGGGTGTTTTTCACGTTAGCAAGGCGGAAGACGACGGCGGGCTGGCGCCCGCCTGGGACGACAACGCAGCTACACGGAAAACGAACCGCAAAGATTGGGCGGTTTTAGACTTAATCAACTATTTAACGCCGCGTGTAATTAACGGCGTCCTCACCTTATTATTACAGTATTCGATTCATTTATCAAGTCTTTTTATCAGGTTTAAATAAATTTTCACCGCTTGGAACACAGTTTGATTTTCATTGCAGCTTTTGTTACACTGGAAGTAAGAAATGGAGGTGCGTTTTAATGGAGATCCGGCACGATCTTTCCGGCAAACGATTCGTGATGTTTAACAGCGCAGGCGCTGAAACTGGAAGCCTCGTTTACGACGCGGGACCCGACGGCAATCTGATCGCTCTTTCCGTTCATGTTTCCCCGGAGCTGCAAGGTCAGGGCGCAGCGGGCCTGCTGCTTGAGGAACTGCTGGCTTACGCCAGAAAAAACAGCCTTAAAATTTTTCCCGTTTGTTCTTATGTGGCCAAAAGGTTTTCGCAAAACCCGGACGCTTACGCGGATGTTGCGCGCTAAACCGGGGGCCGAGAGCCTCCGGCTTAACGCGCGATGTTAGACACGCTGCGCCGCTGTAATCACGTTGCTTACCAGAACAGACGTCGTAACTGAACCCACTCCCCCGGGTACCGGCGTAATTGCTTCAACTATAGGCTCGGCGGCGGCAAAATCAACGTCCCCGCACATTTTTCCACTCTCGTCAAAATTGACGCCCACGTCGATCACTATTTGCCCGGGAGATAAAAATTCCCTGCCGGCAATTCCCGCGCGCCCGGCCGCCACGATCAGTACGTCGGCCGCGCGGCATGCGCCGGCCATATCCTCCGTGCGGGTATGGCATACCGTAACCGTGGCGTGCCTGTCCATCAGCATCATTGCAACTGGCCTGCCAACCACCAGGCTCCGCCCGATGACCG
>Ga0131853_10018259_pt1 | contig 12761 bp, 8 predicted proteins | sample TergutLab28metaG_FD_92764 | JGI IMG/M metagenome (GOLD analysis project Ga0131853, IMG submission 92764) | Labiotermes labralis P1 segment gut microbial communities from Petit-Saut dam, French Guiana - Lab288 P1 (version 2) (version 2) | ecosystem: Host-associated > Arthropoda: Insects >...
CACCACATGCAGTAACACACGGTCTTTGTTCTCCTGAAGATGGGCATAATGATGCCCGAAACATGTTGAGACAGTGTTGATAATAAACATCTGATTGTTGCATCTTGTTGGTTTTCTCTCTCATTTCACAATGAACATCAGTGTAACAGAGAGGGTTTTTATTATGTAAATGATGGTAGTGGTGGTGGCAGCATCGCTGCTACTACTGGGTATGCTGTGTAGTGTAATACAGAACATTTTTACTGCAGAAATGTAACGAAAAGATCCTATAAAGCATGTAGCAAACTCAGAAGCCAGTTTCCTGGTGTTTCACACCTTTCAAAATTGATGTATAGCAAATGGTGAACAAGTTTCAAGTAGGTTTCTTTTTAAAGATGAGGCTGTAGTTCTTTCTGAAGCAGTGTTAGATGACACTGGAGAGCATTCACAATAAATGTCCACAAAAATTACTGTTGCAAGAGTATGGTTTTGTGATGCAGTGTGTAGTGGTGAAGTCGATCTGTGGCGAACTTATTTTACAGATCAGGTTATTAAACAGACATATAAATATTCAGAGTAACAGATACTGGTCAGCCAGCAGGTGATTCATTATTGCAACAAGAATAGTTGTACCTTTTATATAGTGAGGGTACAGTAAATTCAGCAATAGACAGTGAAAAAATTCCTTCATCGTGTATTGAAAATTCAAGTTTTAAGAAAAAATATGGATTCTACCAGCAAGGCCATCAATGTTCTTACAACCAGTCATTCAGTGGCTACCTTATGTAACATTATTGGGGCTGAATAGTTGATTAGTCATCTGATACTTTGTGATTTACCTGTGGGGATGTTTAAAAAATGGTGTTTGTAAAAGTAACACACATAGAGAATTACCTCGAATTAATTATCTGGTGTGCACTGTTGGCAATTTCTGGACAAGTACCTCAGAACAGTTTTAAAGAATATGCTGACGAGGTGTCAGATATGTGTGACACTTGTAGCAAGTCATTAGCAACACATTTTAACATGTAAGTTACATCGTATAGTACTGATTGTTAATGCATGTTCTGTGGGTGGGTTCTGCATTAGGCTAGAAATTCTGCGCATTGAAACATTTTTATTAAATTTAGTATATTTTATCTGGACTTAATTATGATCCTTGCTAGTCTACTGTAACACATATTTTGGTGAAAGAGATGTTGGACTGATTGTATTTATCAAATATCTGTCATTGTAGACATGCATTGTCACATTAACATCGTATGTTTACTTGGGTAATTGCTTTTCTTTTTTTTTCACTTGGTTTATGAGAGGGAAATAAATAGGTCATTTTTCCACCACAGAGTTACTTACCTCTCCTTCACTTTTGATTTGACATAGTGTTTTGATTGTGTATGCTACAGACTTACTTCCACTTCCTTCACTATTTTAGTGGTCTGATAGACACCATTTTATAAATACTGTTGGCATATATTTATAATCAGATGTTTTCATGTTATGGGTGTCGTTGTTTACACAACTTCGTCTTTATAAAATGCATTTCCACTTTTTGCTTCCCTCCTTGCCATTCCAGTGGCCTGGCCACTGGCCTTTGTAGTGGAACTGTTCCCCAGGGAAACTGCATGCTTATCTTGCGGAAGTATCATTCTCATGTTTATCTTTATTGCTGCATTATCTCTTTACCTCTTGCCTCTCTCAGTATGCACTGTAAATCTATCCCTTTCTTGTTTTTTTTTTTTTTTTAGGTTGGTATGATAGTACAGTCTTTAATGGCAAATACTGTAAGGAGTATGATGATGTTCATCACACATATCTGTTAATTGTTATGTATCTGTTATGCCCAGTATATGTGTCATTTCAGTAGCACTTGTTACTTGTTTCTTCCATGGTCCGAAATGGCAGTGATGTATGATGTCTAAGTTAGGAGCAGGAAAATTGTGGCTGGATTTTGGAATGCTTGAAGAAGTTGCTGATGTTTTCCGTAGGGATAGATGTAAAATTTATTGGGCAGTTGGCAAAATTCATTCACCAAAATATTCTTGAACTAGAAATGCTTCTCCCTGATTTCATCCAAGTTACAACAAAGCAAAAACCAATGGCATCATCTACTTTAAGAGAAGCCACAAGAGAGAAACAAGTATGCCCAGTATATGTGTCATTTCAGTAGCACTTGTTACTTGTTTCTTCCATGGTCCGAAATGGCAGTGATGTATGATATCTAAGTTAGGAGCAGGAAAATTGTGGCTGGATTTTGGAATGCTTGAAGAAGTTGCTGATGTTTTCCATAGGGATAGATGTAAAATTTATTGGGCAGTTGGCAAAGTTCATTCACCAAAATATTCTTGAACTAGAAATGCTTCTCCCTGATTTCATCCAAGTTACAACAAAGCAAAAACCAATGGCATCATCTACTTTAAGAGAAGCCACAAGAGAGAACCAAGATGCAGGTGCCCTGACTGCATTGGTGGGCCTTGTGCTGTTTGTGTGCTTGAACTTAGATATAAGGACATAAAGGCAGTAACAATGGCTTGTAGACCTAACACTTTGAACAGCACATTGTATCATATTGCTGTGTTTGTACAGTAATCCTTTCAGTATTAAAATATTAAACAGAATTAATTTTTTAAATTTGCAGTTAATTACAAAAATGTGGTCTTTTGTTGTATTGGGGGTGCAGATAAATAATAAGGTGCCATTTGATAGTTGATGTATGTTCTGGTGCAAGAAAATATATGTGAGATTGATTGAAAAATAAATTCATTGAATATAAATCTCAATATTACAAATAAAACCAGCAGACCAGGTGAGGTCCACACTGACAAAGGTTGGTTCCTTTGTGATTCAGCATCGTATATACTTTATATTTGGAACATGTTTGGAGCTGATGTGACAGTAACACATTTAGTGAAAAACTATTTATGCCTCTCTGCAGGGTAATATTTCATTTGTTGGTATTGACTTTAGTAGCAGTCTATGACTGTGCAATGCAGTATGTGTGCAGCAATGCAGTATATGTGCAGTCGATTGCAGAATGCAGCTTTCCACATGCATTTTATTAAAATCTGTTGTAGTGTTGACTGAAATTTTGTTATTTTGTTACTGTGTTTATTGGTGCAAATAATATGGTTGTGCCATGTCTTGATGTATGTTTCAGTAAAGAAAGAGACTCTGAAATTACAAGGATTTGAAAAGTCCTTACTCAGTTCATACAGAATCTACCTGCAGCGACTGGAGAAGTTGGTGTTGGCGCTTAGTAAAAAGCGTGGAAATGAAAAGGCAGTTTTGGAGGTAAAACTAAAGTTTGAAGATATTTTGTGTTGTATCCACAATGGAAAATTGCAAAAATGTGCATTTGTACATCTTTTTGTGTGTAATAATATGATAAGCTCTGAGTTTTTGTGATGTTTGATATTGAAGAGTTTTATTAAAATGTGTCAAACCGTTCCATGTTTATGTTCATATATACCAGCAAATGGACATAACAGAATTAAAAATCATAAGAAGCCTGTACCTTCCTATGCATTTCAGCAATAAATCACCATCGTCAGGAATTTAGGTAACACAGGAACGCATAATACCAATATGTTAATCACTTATGTACAGCACAAATGTTAAAATTAGAGAATGTATAAACAGCAGCCATAAAATACAATAGCTTGGACAATGAAACACTTTCCTACATTGTACACACCAGTGCATGTCATAAGAACATGATCCATAGGGATTGAACATTTCAACACTATATGTATGTATGTATGTATATATGTATGTATGCATGTGACAGCACATACAATAAAAACTCTGAATTTTAACTAAGAATGTATCAGCACTGTGATAACAATAGTGTCCATTACATTATATAATTATGATATATTATATTTTATTATATGTCTTCCTGCTGCTTGTTCTAGCAAGAGCTGAGGTTGGGAGAACTAGCACTGAATTGTATGTGTGATCTGCTGGTGACACATCCGTACTTCAACTTTTCTCGTAACCTGGTACAGTTGATAGTTCCGTACTTGAATCATCACCTGCCCGCTGTACGTCAGTTGTGTGCCAATTCGTTCTCATCTATTTTCAGAAATGATAAGAGGGGAGAAATATCTCTTGAGGTGAGTGGATGAATTTTATATCTGTGCTACACTTTGTAAAGAGACTGTACTGTTTTCACTGTCTCCAGTATTGTCCATACCATACATGAAAACTGTATGTTCCACATTCTGGCCTGAGATTAAGCACCATTCTAGAATTACGCCCACCCAGTTGCTGTTCATGGTCGTAGTGTCGGTCGGTTGGCTGCAATAATTACATTAAAACATATTAAATTCAAATGGAACTTTTGTCACATTTTTATGTCTCATTATTCACATATTTCACCTCAAAAGGACACCACTGTTTTTTTTATGTAATTGATATTGGCATATTTACTGTACTTGATTTGTGAGAAGGAAATTAATCATTTTGTATCATGTAATTACCAGTCTTTCACTCTTCATTTTGATATGTTCTTTGTAATTGCTGCAGACTCCTTCTGTTCCCCTTCTACGTGATTCCACATAGAGAATAATGATTGTTTATATTCAAATCAAAATTTTTATGCTATTGTTTACTTAACTTTGAAACTTTTCACTCAGCAATTTACCTTCTGCTTCCCCCTCTCCATGCCAGCAGACTGACTGCCAGCCTTTCCTACCACAATAAGTCACCTGTGATGTCTACTGCCTGTATCCCAGCATCAGCATGCTTCAGATGTCTGTTTCTTACTGACTTTTGTAATTAATTGGTGCTGCAGTTATTAACCTTGTGGTGCCAGAAACAAATGCACTGAAATTAAATGAGTGCTGCATGAGGGGGCCATTAAATAGCCGTCATCTATACCTGATGTCAGACACCAGTGGGTTAACCTTTTGGTGCCGGAATTATTTTTTTAATTTTAGCACACCCTGTATAAAAAATGTAAATAATACAGGAACCAAATATGTTAGGATTATGAAACAAACTGCATTTTGAAGAGAAAGAAACAGAGAGTATATACCATGTTCAAAATATTCAGTACCTGTATTTGTTGAATAAATATATAAAATGCAACTTTAGAGGTTAGCGGTGCGTTACGACCACTAAAGTTGACATTAGGTGTCAAAAAGTTAATACACTTAGGTCTTCATTAAAAATATAACGCGTGTTTTTGAAATGTTGATTTTCCTGCACAAAGCTGTAAGTTGAGAAACGCTGTTAATCACTGTATACATTAGCTAAGTTTGGTTGAGTAATTAACCATGTCTTGTCAGGTCAAATAACATTGTTTTTACAGATGTAAAGTATATCACATCACTTTTAAAGGAGTGTTGCTCCGTTCAGTAGCACAGTGATGTTACTTTTTCTGTATTTTATTCTAGCACCCCAACACTTTTTGTATGATACTTGTTCGGTGAATTTTGTTAAGTGGCAGGAGATTTAATTTGTGTGTCTGGCTGGATGTATGACTGCAAGTGATTTTGTGTTTCCCTACAGTGGGACTCTCATCTCAGAAATAGATCCCTCACTTGGTGGGCAGGAAGAGGCCTGGAAAGTCTGTGAGGTCTTCACAGAGAGATCAGTACATCTCTGTTCGTACATTCACAAAGCCACTCATAGTTCGTCACATTCCAATTATTAAACAGATGACAGTGAAATTATATTCATTTTATTAACAATTAGGGAACTCCATCAGTCATGTGTTGCTCCATTTTGCTTTCAGATTGTTCGTCGCATCAACCGTCTTGTGAAGTCACGTTCACATTCCGTTCACTCTGAAGTTCTGAAGGTCCTGTTGGCACTGCGTATAAGGGATATAAATCTTGAGCAAGAAAAAAAGGATGAAATGAAACAAAAGAAATTTATGAAACATAAACAAAAGCTTCTTACAATGTCCAAGAAAGAACGGAAGGTACATGACTTTATGATCTGTGTAATTTAATGTCGATGCTTGGATTATATAGTACTGAATGATAAGTGAATAATGAGTTGGAGAGAGAGAGTGAAAGGAAGTGGCTGCGGTCTGATTTAAGTTACTTCATGGCATTTGCTTGGAGGGACTGATGCTGACCAGTCACCAGGCTAATGTTTGAATCTGGGATCCCAGAACATGCAACAGAAGTACCTTCACTCACATCAGCCTATATGTCAATATAATGAGGAAATGTTTTATAAGGTAAATAGAACAAATGTTATTAGGCCATGAGAGAGAGAGAGAGACATATTTGATACATCATTGGGAGTTTTGGGACATATATTGTTGGTATTTGACTCCTTGTATCTTTAACTTTTATCATGCATGGTATCAGGCTTTTGCTGCAACACACATGACATCTTCACTCTTCTGGGATGTTAGACAGCATCGAGTGGTAGTAAGTTACTGACATCGTGGGACAAACTTTGGGTCCCATCTTTATGGAACTGATAGACTGTCATGAAACATCAGTAACTAGCTACCAATCAGCACTGTGTAACATCCCAGAAGAACAAAGATCTAACTTTTGTCATGTGGGTTAGATGTGACTGTTTACAAGTTGATCAGATGCAGGAGACAAGAGCAGGGAGTTTTAAGACTCCAAGCCCTTTCCACACTTTCTTTAACTAAACTGGCTGTAAATCAACTGCTTTGAAGACATTTTATTTGAATGAAGGATATCAAATAAACAAGGTGTGTAATAACACATTCACAAGAAACAAAGTGGGTTTCCAGTAGGAAAACCTTGTTGAGACAGTTACTTGCCGGTCAAGTCATAAGGAGGAGTATATAATTAAAGAATTTGTTGGGAAGGAGGCTGTGATTTAGTGAATATTATCTTTCTGGCTTTAAGGTACGATCCAATCAGCAGCATGGGCATGAAACTTCAGACAGTTAATGCTAGTAAAGCTAGTATTGTCATGAAGAGTAAAACAATTCATGTATCATGTTCTCAGTGGCTTGCAAATCTGGACCAAACCAATGGTTGTGACATAAAACAATACTCTTAACGACATGCTGGAGCTACACTTTATTAACAAGTATATTTGCAAGTTACTAATTTAAACGTCTTTATACGAAATATTGTAACCCATGCAGTCTCACAACATACGCGTTTCACCCGGGATGACTACTTGGTTATTGAAAAATGTCAGGGATTTGTTAATTGTTTTTGAGAACTGCACTGTTCTGGGATTTTTACGCAGCAAGTAGTGGTAAGTGCTTACTGACTTTGAGGGACAACCTATCAATCCCCTCCTCTGGCATCAAGCATCCAGGATTCTTGAACCCTGAGGATGGGATCAGTACATTGTCCCAGAACTACTCACTGCGTAATAACTCAGAAGTGCGCATTTCTCAGCTACTTTGCTGCAGAAGCCTGAAGTCATGTTAATGGTTTTTGTTTACAAGACGTGTATTATTTTGTACGTTGTTTATGTCGTGCATTGCGATAACAGTTATTACAGTTAAAACCAACTAAATGCAGTCTTGTTATAATTTAATTTACAGCAGCACTTCTACAAGTTTCAGGCCATGAAAGTCCATTATCTTTGTAGAATACAAGCGTTACAGTTTAATGTTATGTCCAAATGTATGTGGTATTATGGTGGATCATCAGTGTGTATTATATGTAGGATGGAGTAGATATGCAGTGGTGGAAGGAGTCTTGTGGTTATGAGCATGAGCTTGATACGGTATTCTTGAGCTAGCAGCCACATCAGGTGGTTGAATGGTGAGTCAACCATTACTTCAAGGATCATCTCCGTCCTCATGATGAGGACAGAGGTGGTCCTTGAAGTGTTGGTTGACTCGCTGTCCACGTACCTGACCCAGCTGCTAGCCTGAGAGTATTTTATTGGATGTAAGAACTGTTATGTTACGGAATTCCAAAATGATGTTTGTATGTTTATACATAAAGCCCAAAATATTGTTGTGTATCAAGAATATGTGTTATTGAGCCAAGGCCAAAATATGATTCATAGACAGAAAAGTGGAAGGTTGTCATACAATAAACTGAATACTTGAGTAAGTTACCAAAACTGAAGGTCAGTGGGAAATAATTCAGAGTTTTCAAACCTTGAGAAATTGACAGATGGACAGGTTCTCATCACTTTTGGATATGAAAATCCCAGGTTAGATTTATTTGTTATTCATAAAGAATGAAATAATTCAGAATATTCAGGTTCATTCAGAGATGTGTGGCGGAATGTAGAAGCCCTCATTCTTTTAAAAGTACACAGAGGCAGTATAAAATTCACAGGCATTCACAAAGTATTTATCAGTGTGATAGCCTAATGAGTGCTATGATGGAGAAGACCATTTGGTGGCAGTCATTGTGTTGACTGCAATTCACTTAGGTAGGAGGGTACTCCAGAAGTAATTCACTGTGTTTGGTTCCTAAAATTACTATTAATGTTGTTATTATTATTATTCAGAATGCTAGCAACAGAAACACTAACTTCACTCTGCTTTTGTAATATTGTAATTTATGGATATTTTTGGGGGGATAATTTTATTGTAAAATGAATTCTTTAGATATATGTTATATAGTGGACATTTTGGATAATTTAAGGCAAAGCGATCTCCTTCCACCTCAAACCCAAAGTCTGGAACCACATAAGTACCCACTCAGGAAAATCCACAGGTTTGCCTGTGCTCATGCAACCTGGTTCCAATTTCATGAGATAGTGGCAGCTACCCTTGTAGCAGGGTGACTACCATTGTGATTTCACCCCACCACATGACATGCTAATAGGGTAAAAAATCACCAGTGCAGACATGACGTTTAAGGTGTGATATCTGTGTGTCTCTTATGCAGAGAAGCAAGAGGCTGGAGGAACTTGAGAGGGAACTGTTAGAGACGAAAGCAGAAGAGAATAAGCAAGCCAAGCAGCAGCACCTCACAGAAGTCACCAAACTGGTATTCACCATTTATTTCCGTGTGCTGAAGAAAGCACCATCTTCTAAGATACTGTGCATCACACTTGAGGGTCTTGCAAGGTGATTATTTTAATAGTGCTTGTGGCTAGGCCTAAGGACCTTTAATCATGACTTGGTTATGTTGGGAAGTACATTAATAAAATATGTATGGTTGTTTTAGATATGCTCACTGTATCAACTTGGAGTTTTATGAAGACATAGTGAATGTGCTGAACCAGTTACTGGAACACAAGCCACTAGGTTATCGAGAACAGCTGCACTGCATCCGAACAGTCTTCACCATTCTTTCAGGCCAGGGGGAGGTTCTGCATATTGATCCATTTCGTTTTTATGTCCATTTGTACCAAAATCTTCTGTCAGTTCACGCAGGTAACTTCCTGATCACATTCTTTAGGATTCTTTATACCATTCTATATAACTGCAGCAGTCTGTATAGCATGGTGAAGTAATTTAATAATGAATGTTATGGGTACATCTCAGAAGATCACACTTCTTAACTTCATGGAGAAGGTTCAAAGAGTTCCTGACTCGTGAAGGCAAGGGCTCAAACCTGTGTTCACAGTAGCCAACAACTAGGCCCTATTTAGACAGTCCACACTAAACACCTGCTTTCTTTTAGATCCATACTATCATTACACCTCTGTCTTGATTACCCACATGTCTTACCATCAGGTTGGCTTGCATTTTGTGTCCCCAAGCATCACACAAAATATTTTAACTGTGCCATTTTTGTAATGATTTGTTAGCCTATCTGACATTATGATTTTGCCTTTCATTTTCATTGATCATTCTCTTTGCTGGAGTTTAGTAATAAAATATGTATGTATGTGCTTTTTCCCATTGAAATTAACATCAGCATAAGTGAGAAGCTGATGTGTTCTGTTTAGCCTTTATCCTATTGGGGGTGGGTATTTAAATTTTAGAGCATGATTTATGAAAAACATGAGTGTTATTTGAACAAAAAAAAAAAAAAAAAAAAGACCAAATTATGAAATTAATGACTTTTGTGGAAAACAAAATGGAGATTATGCAGCATGTCTTACAGATGGGTTATGTTCCTTTTTACCTAAAGAAGTAAAATGAATTTAAAGGAGTGTTTTCATGTGGTTGTCTGCCTTTTGCAACTCCAGGACTTGAAGGATAATTTGTGATCCCTTCTGATATTTATGGATGGGTGTTTTTTAATATTGAATTCTAATGTGAATTGGCAGAGAAGCATCTTCTGCTTTCACACTGTGTTGAATGAGACTGAACAGTGAATCATTATCAGTGTGGAGACTTAAAGTGTGGTATTTATTGGGTTTTTATGTTGGGTGTCTAACTGCAGTGCTAAAGCATTTAACATGATTTTAGACCTTATGTGCTTACAAATTAGCCAGAATTCTGTCCATACTGTCATTTGCACAGAAACACACTCACCAGGTCAAGCCTTTTGCCAGAAGTGTACTATAAATGGCTTGAGTTGGAGATTGGTATGCAGTAACTCTTCGTCCAATGCAGTTTTGCCCAGCACGCTTCAAAATAATTAAATATATATGGGGAGAAACTTGCTGAACTCTGAAAAATTTAAATACACATGATAGATGCCAACAGTTACTCATTCAACTGCCATGTTAGCTGGCAGCATTAGCTGTCCAAGCAGTGTTTAAATATTTGATGCCCAAAAATGTATGTATTTTTGTATTTTAAATACTGGTCAGAGTGGGGGGGGGGTCCCGTAAGGGTTTGTGTTCATGTAACTTTTTTTTAAAATGAATTTCTGCAGTGTGGTTTTGCCTAAACTGCCGTGATCACCCACATTGGACAAATACTCACTCTGTGTCCATAATCAGTATCAAAGCCTCATGGTATGCTAAATACAAGATGTTCAGACTGCTATGATGTCCCAAGTCCCTCCAGGAAAATGCCAATATAATTCCATGAAATTCTCCATTGTAAGCTCCACAGCCCTCGTGATGTACCATTCCAAGTCATTGAATCAGATATTACTCAACGTTGTGCCGCTCTTGCAATTGATGTGTGGTATTGAAATGAATGGGCAAAAGTAAAAGAATGGCACAGTTGTCTGGTGTGTAGCTACGTGCTGTAACCCCGTGATTGGGGTTCATTTACGTTTTCACTATTTTAATTTTGAAACTTGTGTAATTTTGTAGTATTCACCAATGGAATGACATAACATTTGTAGTTTTATATCATGGTTAGGGCATTTTTTTTTTCATTTTTTTGGTAGTGTGACAGCCACATTTAATTAACAAACATGCCAGGACATATTCAGAGGAAAAAATTGCAAATGTCCATAGCAGCAATGAACAGAGGTTTCCATTTCTAATGAAAATACATCTGTTGTTTCATTTTAATTATGTCTGCTGTGCCTTACTGATAATACAAACTATCATATTTCACTAGGTGTAAGTCATGAAGACCTCCCAACTGTACTGAAGACACTAGACTTAGCAGTTCTCCATCGCCATAAAAAGCTCTCCCAGCAGCGTATGTTTGCATTTACAAAGCGACTCGCAACATTGGCTATGCAGCTGTTACACAATGGTGCCATTAGTTGCCTTGCAGTCATAAGGGCAATTATGCAGGTATGTGTTTTGAAATTTGGGCTGAAAAATATTTTTGCTTTGTGGCTGAGAGAAATTAACATCCAGTTTTTAACTTCAGTTTTACATAACCATCATGCTACATGGCATTAGAATCATGAGCACATAAACATTTCTTGGTAATACAACCCAGAATCCTTGCATTTCCTTAAAGGTTTTCCTATGATTCTTTTTCTTTGGTTTTGTGTTTCTGCCTCTCTTACTAGCCTGCTGTTCTTATTTTGTAAGGAAAAATAAGTTTGAGGATTATCATGCATCTGTGTGTGTGTGTGTGTGTGTGTGTGTTTGTGTGTGTGTGTGTATGTGTGGTGTGGTGTGGTGTGTGTGTGTGTGTGTGTGTGTGTGTGTATGTGTGTGTGGTGTGTGTGTATGTGTGTGTGTGTAGTGTGTATGTGTGTGTGTGTGTGTGGTGTATGTGTGTGTGTGGTGTATATGTGTGTGTTTTATTTCCTGATAACATTGAAACCACACCATAATTCTGCTGCACATATGGACGAGGACCACATAACCTTACATTTAACGACACTATTCAGTAAGTAGTGGACCAAAAGATAAGGAAAGGAAAGAAATTGTTTTGTTGAGTAAGCATACAGAAAGTTGAGGAATGAAAATAAAAGTAAAATTAGATAATAAGGACTTTCTTATATGGGAAGATCTAAAAGAAAAAATAAGAATTTGATAGAAACTTACAAAATATGAACATAATACCAGTATAATGATAGACCTTGTAGAAAGAGAATTTGGTGTGAAGTTTAATTTGATTGATAAACATGAATTTTTAAGACATAAATGAATTGATACAAGCTTTAACATACATACTTTGATTGGTAATAATGTGTATACATGTACACACAATACCTGGTATAGTGAGTATGCTACAGGCTGGGTCGTCAAGGAATTGTAGCTCATCTCCTAGCAGCAACAGGAGACTTTCCCCCACATCATCCAGTGTGGCTGAGGGGCCCACTCACCTCCATCTACTCCCAAGTTTAAGAATGCATGGACCTATACCTACACTCCCACATACCCATCCAAGGCTTGCACAGGGACAGTTGCCTTTAACCTTTAGAGCTCGTGCGTCCTACCCTTTAGGACAGCATTTAAATACCTCCGCGCTCTCTCATGGTATGAGCGTCCTACCCTCTAGGACAGCCACAGCCTCAGCCGTTTAAATAATTCGCTCTCAATATATTTAGGGAGATTTCACTCATTTTTAGCACCACACTAGATGTTTTTCCAGCTTCATG
>Ga0131853_10018260_pt1 | contig 12760 bp, 8 predicted proteins | sample TergutLab28metaG_FD_92764 | JGI IMG/M metagenome (GOLD analysis project Ga0131853, IMG submission 92764) | Labiotermes labralis P1 segment gut microbial communities from Petit-Saut dam, French Guiana - Lab288 P1 (version 2) (version 2) | ecosystem: Host-associated > Arthropoda: Insects >...
GCTGAACCAGTCGGATGAGCGCTCTTTAAAGCTTCATAGCTATTGTAAGTATCCAACAGCATTACAGCGACACCATCATCCCCCTTAGGCCCAGTTGGGCCAGTCCATCCTTGAATACCTGTTGGACCAGTCACGCCTTGGATGCCTTGTGGCCCTCGATCTCCTCTGCAAACCTGGCATCTACACTGTCGCTGATCGCAAGATTGCCTTGTTTCATAACAATAACAGGTAAAATAAAAATAATAACATCGCCCACAATATCTACATTTTCGTTGATTATGGCACATCAAAAATCACCTCTCGAAAAACAATCATTACTCCATCATATGATAAAAACCCAATTTGGAGATTAAAATTGATGAATAATTCAAATAAAAAACGCAACAACTTTTGGGAAAAAGCTGTATGCGTCTAAATTTTTGATCGCTTAATACATCCTATCAAATCATGAGTAAGAACCTCACGATATCGCGCGTTTGCTTATTCATTGATAGCGCAAAAGATGGTTTTACTAATTTTCTAAAGAGAGATTCGGCAAATTTGTTTTGATGGCTAAAGGCGGATGATCTTTTTGCTTTCGGAATTTAATCTCGCTCACAATCCAAATAAGAAGTGGAAGAGCAAGTTCAAAAATAGGTAAAATTCTAAATGGTGCGATGTCCATCATAAATCCTGTTTCATGTACATTTATAACTGGTGCCAAGAAGAAGATCAGGATGACAAGAAGGGTTAGTATGATTTTGAAATTGAACCTTTTATTCAAAGCTTGGAATGCTAAGACAGTAACGAAGAAATAAATGACGAGTTTGAAGTATTCGCCAGTTATCATAATCACTACTGCCAAAGGATCGAGGCGTTCTAAGAAGCCTTTTAAACCGGCAAGTTGCATGGCGTTATAGAATGGGTATTCAAAATTTGATGTCAGTGTTGCACCAATCATTGCGACGATGGTTAAGTTGATGGCAATCATTAATAAAACAGAAATTAAAATGGCAATGTAGCTTCGTTTTAAGAGATTTTCATTCTCTTTGGGGATAATAAATGGGAAAAGCATAAGGAATACAACAAGCTCTCCATATGGGAAAAATGTGACGCGAGCAATATCTTGAGCAATTCCGGGCACCCCTTCTGCTAAAACAGGAATTAAATTCTCTGTTTTAAAGACATCGGAGGTGAATATTGCGAGTAGGAATGGAAGCATACAAACGATGATAATAAATAAGAAAATTTCTGAAGAGCGCCCAATGACATTAATCCCATAGAGGGTACTGATGATAACTGTGGTCATTAACATGACGATGATAATGCGATGGTTAACGCCAAACATCAAGGTTTGTTGTGCCATCGCCGACATATAATTCCCCACAGAAACAGTGCGAAATAAGAAAAATCCAGCGTAGACGAATAGAACGATTGTGCCGAGAATTTTTCCGAATGTCGACTTTAGAATATCAGGAAAACCTTTATACTCATGAACTTTACTGATGCGATGGTATATGGTGAATAACATTGCGCCAAAGAATCCAGCAAATAGAACGACAATCCAAGCATTTTGCCCAGAATATCTTGCGGTTGAAGATAATGCAGATCCCCCGATCAGAAAAAGCATGATTAATGTGGTGAGTTGGTTGAGACTAAGTTGTCTAGTATTATGATTCATATTTTTTGTTTCTCCTTTATAATTATAGTGTGACATTGCCGATTTCTCCGACTGAGCTTATTTCTAATTCAATTTCCACATTAATGGTAAGATCAGGAAACAAGTCACACCAGTAGCCTTCTTTTCCTTTCCAAACTTCATTTTCTTGGTTGTAGGCTTTGCCACCGATTCCTAGAATATCAGATTTGAAATCCGTTTGGGTTTTGTCAACAAAGTTATTAATGTCTTGTTCGAAGTGCTCTTTTATGTACGCACTCATTGCAACTAAATTCTCGTTGTTTGTAAAGTCGATCGGATACGTATTTTCTAACACGATCCCACTTAATTCCATGTGGATCGTCGCTTCATTGTTTTCCAAATCTGTTGTGATTTTCGACTTTAGTTCTGTGACACCAAATGAGATGTAGTAATCTTCTTCAATTTTCGTTACGATATCATATCGCTTGTAACTCCCCATAATCATATTATAGAGTTGTGTTTCAGAATCATCAATAAAACCGACTAATTTATCGCCTTGAAAAACAGCTGCATGCTCAATTCGAAGTTGGACTGGAATCGTAATATCAAGCATATTATCTCCAGTTGAACCATTGTTCTTTGTTTTGCCTTTGCTGCCATCTTCTCGCTCAGTTGTTTCATCAGTATGATCTTTTTCATGATAAATTGAAACGGCATTTAAAACAACATTGATTGCATGTGTATTTACCATATCAACAACTTCATACAAATTGTAACTTGTTAATCTTTGGGTTCTTGATGATATCCTTGATAAAATATTTACTTCTGAAGCGGGAATCCGGTCAAGTGCTGTTACAACACTCAAAATATCACCTGCATTTTCTTCTTTAGCGATGACGATGGCAATATCAGGTCTGATATCAGCACGGCGTAACGCAAAGTTAAGGAGTGGCGCAATCCCAGCCTCTGCAAATTCTTCATTGATAACAATCACCTCAAGATGTGATAAAGCAAGTGCAGTGGAAGTAAGTTGATCAAGCCTTTTGTACGCTTCATGAATGCTTTGTCCTTCAGCTTTTAAGCTATAGACAGCAAGGGCATTCCCAGTCTCACCCGCAATAGCAGATGGGTTTAACATTTGAGCCGTCATTGTATAGGTATCGTCTGTTTTATCGATCGCAATCCCAGCAACAATGCCTAATTTGTTTAACTCGATCGCTTCGAGGCAACCAGTTAGGGTGAAAAGGCTCATGACTATGAAGCAACATAGTAATAGTAATTTCTTAATTCGCATGTTGATTGCCTCCATTCGTATTAGATTCATTATTTTTAAAATTTGATCTTACCGTATCAAGGGATTCAAATATTTTAGGGCGCTTTTTCATCCATGTGAGTGGCATTTTGATCAGTTGATCTTTTTGATCGCTTAAATTGAATGGTGCCATTGGTGCTAAATAAGCTTGATTGAATGAAGTTAATGAAGCGAGGTGTGTAATCAAAATAATGAATCCGAGGGTAATTCCATAAAAGCCAAAAGTTGTTCCGATGATCATAAAGATGAATTTATATAACCTTGCCGCAACATTGATTCTTGAGCTAGAAAGTAGGAAAGAAGAAATCGTCGTGATCGAACCAATGATCACTGCAACATAAGAAACGAGTCCAGATTCAACAATGGTTGTTCCGATGATTAACGATCCAACGATCGTCATTGAATCTCCGATTGCGTCAGGTTTTCGTAGTGAAGCTTCTCGGATGATTTCAAATAAGGCGGTAACGATGAGAATTTCGATAAAGGTTGAGAATGGGTTGGCGGATCGTTGGTTGATAACCGTAATCAGTAGCGAGGTGGGAATCATTTCTTGGTGGAAAGTCGATAAAGCAATATAAAGTCCTGGAATAAGAACGACAGCAAAAAATGCAAAGTATCGCATCATACGTTTAACTGTTGCTAGGACAGGATGGTTGTAATAATCATCAATCGCTGAAAAGGCAGATGTAAAGTAAAATGGCCCCAGAATTGCATACGGACTACCATCAACGAAAATGGCGACTTGCCCCTCAGAGAGAGCTTTCATCACGCGGTCAGGTCTTTCCGTCTCGATTAATCGTGGTAACAAAGTATGATGCTTATCTTCGATGAGTTGGATTAATTCGTACGCATTTGTAATGGTGTCAATATCGATCGCTTTGATCCGCTCGTTAGCAATTTTAACGAATTCTGGATTTGTTAAGCCTTCGATATGGGCAACAAAAACATCCGTCTTCGTTATCCGCCCAACACTATGGGCATCAAAACGCAGTCTTGGATCGCGCAAACGACGTCTTAACATCGCGGTATTGTAACGAATCGTTTCAACAAAGCAATCTTTTGGCCCCCAAAGTGACTTTTCCGTACTTGGCATGCTGATGCTACGCGACTGCCAACCTTTACAATCAAACATCATAAAACGAGCGGCACCATCGACAAAAACGATGACATGCCCATTTAAAATATTGTCATATAAATCTTGGACTGATTGACCTTGGTTAGCATCAAATAAACTAATCCAAGAACCAAATAAAAAGTCAAAAATAGCATCCCCGCTCTTAGGTAAGCCATCAGATTTAGATAAATCAGCTGTTAATAATTTAATGACGAAGTCTTGTGCATTAGTCGCATCAATAAGCCCGTCAATTCCAATGACAGCAGCTTTTGTTTTCTGGGAATCTTGTAAGGTGACCTCCCGAATTAACAAATCGTTTGCTTCACCAAAATCCGTTTTAATTTTATTGATATTATCCTCTAACAGCGCCGAGACAGTTAAATTTTTTTCATTCAAATCCATAATAGATCACTCACTTATTAAAATTCTAGTAATAGAGTGTGTCGAAAAGGGAAAATTATACAGCAGATTTAAAAAATGATGGACATTTTTGAATTTTAGAGACATATTTTTGCGATCGTTTTGATTTGCCACATTTTTGCCACAGATTAGAAGTTCTTGCCACATTTTTGCCTGAGCAATTGTTAAAGGGGTGTGATATAATAAAAAGAGCGTAAGATTTGTTCATCATTTTGGGTATGATAAATGATGAATTTTGTTGCTGTAGATGAAGAAGGTGAATGTGATGAGCAAAATGGAAATGGAGTATGAGGCGATTGATAACGAGATCAACCCGAGGAAAAAAGGCAAGAAAAAGTTTCGAATTGGGATCGCAATTGTTTTAACATTATTAATTGGATTAACTGCCGTCTATATGGGTGGTGCTGTTTATTTTTCAGAACGATTTTTTTTCAATACCCAGGTTAGTGGTGTAGACTTTTCGAGACAATCTGCTAGTGATGCTAGAGATTATGTAGAGAATAAAGCTGATGATTTTTATATTTCGATTGTTTCTGAGGATCATGCGGCAGAAAATATTTATGCAGATGAAATCAATCTAACATTTACTGCTAGTGATGTGATTGAGAATTTACTTGATGAACAAAATGTTTGGACATGGCCACTAAGTTTGATCAGATCACAAGAAATTGATGTTCCTTTTGAGACGGATTTTGATGCGGCCTTACTAGATGCACGTATTTCAAATCTAAATGTAGTGGTTAGTGGACAGACCTCGCCAACGTCAGCAACAGTTGTTATAGAAGGTAGTGAGGTGGTGATTGTCCCTCATCAAGACGGGAATGTGATCGATGTTGAACGCCTGCAAGAATTAGTACAGGATTATGTTGGATTGCTTGCATCTGAATTTGATGCAGTACGCGATGATATTTTTGTGCAACCAGAACTCACTGCTGAATCTGGTGTTATTGTGGATGCATTTGAAACGGCTAGCAATTATTTAAGGACTGAAATCACTTATTCTGTTGGAAGAGAAGTGGTACTCGATCGAGAGACGATTTCTGATTGGCTTACGATTAATGAAGACCTAGAAGTTTTTTTAGATGAGGCGCAAGTACAAGCTTGGCTTAATGATTTTATCGCAACTGTGAATACCCGTGGGACAACACGTGAGTTAACAACGCCTAATGGACGTAATGTCTCGGTGACAGGTGGTTATTATGGCTGGATTGTTTCTGGTGATTTAGAATTTGCGGAATTACTTGCAAATATTCGTAATGGTGATGTGATTTATCGAGAACCGATTTATTTCCAAAGAGCTGAATCTCATGGGCCACAAGATTGGGGCAATACTTTTTTACAAGTCGATTTGACAGCACAGCATATGTGGGCCTTTATTAATGGAGAAATGGTCTTTGAGGCACCAGTTATAACGGGGCTTCCACAAGGGAATCGGGCGACACCGCAAGGGGTTTACTTTATTTTACAAAAGGAGTCACCATCAGTTTTAATTGGTGCAACCGATCCTGAGACAGGGGAGCCTATTTATGAAACACCAGTTCAATATTGGATGAGAACGACTTGGGCAGGACATGGTTTTCACGATGCAACTTGGCAAGAGGAAGCGGGCAATGAATTTGGGGGCACTACGTACCGAACGAGTGGTTCTCATGGATGTACTAATTTAACACTTGCTGATGCGTCAACTTTGTGGGGCTTGATTTATTTAATGATGCCAGTAGTGGTACATCATTAAGCTCTATTTGACAGAATGATTGTGAAATAGTATACTATATAAAAATTTATAAAATTGACGAGTCATTTGAGGCTCGTCTTTTTCAAAAGTTAAAATGCAAGATCAGGGGTGCTAGCCTCAGGAAAGGTGCTGATTAAAATATTACTATTTACGATTACATTTATTATCGCTATTTGGCTCGCTCAATATTGGTCAAAAAAAATGGCATTACGTGGTGTTAATTACGATTATAGCTTAAGCAAAAAAGCAGTTGAGATCGGTGAATCAACTGCATTTATTAGCACGATTACGAATGAATCGCGTTTGTTTATTCCCTTTATTCGCATGGTAGAAATTTTACCTAAGATTCAAATGTTGACCGAAGGTGTTGTCCTAGAAGATGATCGGGTTATAACGGGGTATAGCACCCATAAATCAACGATTTATTTAATGGCAAGAAGTCAATTGCATCGCCATTTAGAGATTTCATTTAAACACCGTGGTTGTCATGTTTTTCGTGGTGCTATTCTTCAGGGTGGTAATTTTATCGGACTTGTTGGTAAACATAAAAAATTTGAAAAAATACACACTGTTGTTGTTTATCCAAGTTTGATTCAAACACCTTATTTAACGGAAATTTTAGGTGGTTTTCTCGGTGATTTATCTGTGAGGCGCTTCATTATGGAAGATCCTATTCTAACAATTGGAATGCGAGAATATACAGGAAAGGAACCATTAAATCAAATCTCTTGGAAACATACTGCTCGCACAAGTCAAATGCTGGGAAACCATCAACTGATGGTTAAACAATTTGATTACACCACTGAAATGGTTGTCATTGTTTTTCTAGACATTAGTAGTGACTCTTATCTAGAGCCACAACAATATGAAACTTGCTTTTCGCTTGCTAGAACGATCTGCCAGGAATTAGAACAAAGAAAAATTCCTTTTGAATTTACGACCAATGCCATCATTGAAGGGGATTATGAAAAACAATCAGCTTCGACTAGAATCACTCAAAATTTAGGGAAAAATCACTTACAACGCATTTTAGAAAAATTGGGACGAGCAGGTTATGGTGCCAACCAATCTTATGATGCTATCGTAAAAAGCTTCGAGGATTGTAAAGAACAAAATCAGTCGTTCATTGTTATAATGCCTAAGCGAGATATTCATAAGCAAAAAATGGCTCGAAATTTACAAACAGAGCCTAATGGCTCACTTCTATTTATCCATGGTGAAGATTTTACTGAGGAGGAAGTTGTATGATATTAATCAGTGGCTTAAAACGAATTTGTGATGTTTGTTTTTATATGACATTTGCAAGTATGCTCGCTTGGATACTTGGTACGGAAGAAAACTTGATCGTAACATTACCTATCTTTGTTTTGACAGCTTTTTTATCAGCATTTTTAGCAAAATATGGTGTTATAAAGTACATTGGACTTTTGCCATTGATTTTAATTTTGCTCATCATCACACCGTCATTGCTTCATATGCTCATTTTTATACCGATATTTCTTTTTCTTATTTGGACGATGCCGAATGCATTTGAGGAAGCAACTAAGTTTGAATATCATCATATCTTCAAACTTTTCCTAATTGTATTTATTGCGACTGTTTTAATTTTTCTGCTAGTAGTGTTAGTCAATTCAACAGCTAGTTTTAATATTTCCCAAGCTAATATCGCGTTTTCACACGATGTACTTTTATTTGCCATTTCATTTTTAATTTTTGCCATCATTTTTATGCGTCTGATCCGTCATGACGCTGCTGTTTTGGCTCAAACTATATTTAAGATAATGAGTAGTATATCGGTAGTTGCTCTTTTATTTGGTGCGATTTTATTGACAAGTAATGCCTTTATCTTTTTGTTTAGGTTCATTTGGGTGTATGGGTTTGGTAGTATTTTACAAGGGATTGCATGGCTATTTACACTTCCTTTGCGCAATATAACACTCACGCCCTTAGACATTTCCTTAGCTTCCTATTGTGATGATTATGATGATTGCGATGAATTTTATGGTCATGGTGGGATTTTTGAGGATGAAGTCCCCACTGAGTATCTTACTGATTTTGACCGAATAAACTGGGAGTTGGTTTTCTTTATTATGATCATCATATTGATTATTCTAACGGTCATTTTATTTAAGAGATTGGCAACAAAAGTGGAGTCAGGCGTTCCCATAGCTAGTGGTATTAAAGAAGAACGTCAGCTGCTTAACAATGGTCGTCGAAAAAAGGCAAGCCTTAAACAAGAAAACAACCCAATTCGCGCTATTTATCGAAAATTTTTAATTTTGTTGAAAAAGGAAAGTTTAGAATTAGATGATCATTTCACTAGTTTTGAAGTAGAAAAAGCAGCTGAGCAAACATTTAGCTCTACAAAGTCAAGCTTACTCAGAGAAGCATATATTAAGGTTCGCTATGGAGAACAAGCTTTTACAGCAGCAGATGTGAATCGGGTTCGGGAGTTGTATAAGGGAATTAAAAAAGAAATTGAACGGAAGTGATACATCTATTGATTTTTAAATTATTTTTTGCTAGTAAATATTGTATTTCATCGCTGAATAGGTAGCATTCCCCGCCTTGCTATTAGCTAGAATTTATTAGAATAGAAGTGAGAGAATCTTGACATATTCATGACGAACTAGTATACTGCAACTATCAATGAATTCCGCCTGTTTATTCCATTTTTCGCACGGGAGAGATTTTACCACAAATTTATTTGGATAGGAATCGGTTGGAACAGGCTATAATGCTCATGATTCCGTGATTTATTTAAGGGCAAGAAATCCATTGGATCACCACTTCGAGATGACATTTAAAAGGAAATTGGAAAGAAGGTTTTAGGATGAAAAAGAATGTTTATACCAAATCTGTATTGCGACAGCCAGTGTATAGTTTAATTTTAGGATTTTTGCTTTTAGTCGCAACATTTGGTTTTGTTTTGCGTTCGATCGAATTTTTCACAGTGAGAGAACAGATATACGCGATTTCAGATTATTTTGAATCAATCGGTTTTATCCGGGGGATTACTGCATTCGATGATGTAAATGCTGGTGCAGATTTCCTTGAGCATAGTCCTTATATTGGGATTGCTGATCGACGTCGTGTTGTAGAGGGGGTTTTGCAAGATGTGTTGAATTCAGCTACTGCTGATCCTTGGGGTGTGCATTCTTCAAGGAATGCAGAGATTCTTGGTGTAGAAATTCAAGAAGGACCTAAAGATGTTTTCTTTTATGGTGAGTTGACGAATAAAGTTGAGAGTAGGCAAGGGCAACGTTGGATTTTAACTTTAAATGTAGATGATGTGGTGATCGGTTATCCAGAATATGTGGTAGCGGGTCAGTCAGACTTGCAGATTCTTTTTAATGTGGAAGATGGAAACGAATTTGTTATGGATAGCCTAGAGATAGGTGGTCGCTACCTTTTCAGAGTGTTGCTTACTGATACGCCTAGTGGGAGAATGCCAAGTGTAGGAGACCCAGGGAATACGTTTCATATGCAGCCGCTTTATCCAGATGGGTTATGGTATCTTCATGTTCCAGCTGGTGAAACAGTTGATTTGATGAATCCCGAACTGACGATGTTAGCAGAAGAAATTGAAACTTTACAACATTACCATCATATCGTTCAGCTACAAACGACAAGGGATATGGCATTGGTGCCGATCATGTTAGAAGATGATATGGGCTTTATGGTTGAAGGACGTCCAATTGATTATGAAGACTATTCGAATGCGAATCCAGTTGCTGTGGTTCATCGTCAATTTGCACGCATACGTAATTTGAATATCGGTGATACGATAACTGTTGAAATCCCACAGGTTCACGAGGCTGAGAATATGAATACAGATGTCTTTACTGTTATGGCACTAAGTGGTATTTCTGTAGGAGAGCGTCAATCGCTAGTTGATATTCATGTTGAAGGTACGCCCCAAGCTGAGGGTGTACACGAACTTGAACTTGAGATTGTCGGTATTTATAGTCTTTTTGAGGGCTCAGGTGGAGATCCTTTTACGAATTTCAGTACGCGCATATACATACCAGATTCTGTCTTGCCAGATGATATGATCATCACTTCCGAAAGATGGGAAAGTCCTACTGATCAAAATTATTTACCTTCATTTTGGTACACATTTAGGCTTAATAATTCACGCGATGAGCTTCCTTTTTTGATGGAAAATCATCAACCGTTAGCCGAAATGGGTTTAATGTTAATCATGGTTGTTGATGGTTCTGATAGTGTCCAAAATTTTTGGCAATCGGCAAATATTATTTTGCAAACGACTACATTTAACGCCATTGTATTTTGTGTTGTTCTCATTCTAGTATTAATACTTGTTGTTTTCTTGTTTTTACGTCAAAGGCGCAAGGAGTTAACGATCAATCGCATGCTCGGTTACTCAACTATTCGGAGTGTGAAAGATATTCTGAAAACGTCGATATTATTTTTTATGCCGATTATAATTGGAGCTGTTTTAGCTTGGCTATTTGCTAATCATACCATTATGAACACAATGGTGATCTTTGAAGATTTAACCGGATATGAAGCTGTATTTACACTTTCTCCTCTTTGGCTTGGTGGTTTAATCATGCTTGTATTTATGCTAATATTATTAATGGTATTGATCGGAATTGTGCGTTTATCGTACCGGCCATTATTAGAACTTTTGCAACGCAGAGGATAAAATGTAGTTTTGAAAAGAAATATAATCATACGGAGGAATAAAAAATGGCGAGATTAGCAGTAGAGTATATAAATTATCGATACAAAAACGGAGATCGAGATGTATTAAAGGATGTTTCATGTGAATTTGAAGAAGGAAAGTTAACGGCAATTATCGGCCCATCTGGAAGCGGAAAATCAACATTGTTGTCAATTATAGCAGGACTTGACACCCCAACATCAGGCGATGTCTTCATCGATGATGATCAGTTAGCAAAGCTTGATCTTGATCAGTATCGCCGAGAGCGAATTTCAGTGATCTTTCAAGCATTCCATCTATTTCCACTTTTGACAGCAATTGAGAATGTTTGTTACCCAATGGAAATGAATGGTGTTTCACAGAAAGAAGCCACAAAACGGGCGAAAGAATTGCTTGAATCGGTTCAAATAAGTGAAGACAAGCATGGGCGCTATCCAGCGAATTTATCAGGTGGAGAGCAGCAGCGTGTTGCGATTGCGCGCGCGTTATCAACTGGTTCGCAAGTGTTATTAGCTGACGAGCCAACTGGAAACCTAGATGTAGCGAATGGGGAGGCAGTGGTGAATATTTTACGTAAATTAGCGAACGATGAAGGGTATTGTGTTGTTGTTGTAACGCACAATTTAGAAATAGCAAAAGCAGCTGATCGAGTATACAGAATGTCTGATGGTATTTTGAGCGAGGAGTCGATGTTAGATGAATAAGCATACTTTTCAAGGCATTTGTCGGCATCTATTTAGGCAAATGGTACGGGCAACAGTTAAATCTTTGCTTGTGATTGTGGTTGCTTTGGGGATTTTCCTTACTTTAGGCTGGTTACAGGAAACCATTGATCGTAATGAACAAGAGATTACGCGTTTATATGAGACGACCTATGTTTTTGGACAGATACTCCCGGGAGATGCTTACAGTGTGGTAAGGCAGCAGTTAGGCTCAGGTTATATAAGAAAGTTTTTAGCTGATATGATTACGATTATTGCTGAGGATCTAGTGGCTGATGTTTATTATGAAGCAGGGATGCCGTGGGCATTTATAACAGATTTAGACGTTGCGCTAATAGAAGATCCAGATGATGCTGATATAACGATGATTGAGGATGTATTAAATGAAATGATTAGCGATGCTTTTGAGATACAAAATCATATCTTCTTTATGGAGCATCATACTGAGTGGTTGCATCAAATAACCGCCATTTCATGTATTGATCTTTTTATCCAACGAAATACACCGACAACAGGGATTTTAGATGTAGAAATGGCTGGTCTTTCACTTGAGATTGAGTTTGCACCAGGGCTTGATGAAACATCTTTTGTCTATGAAGATGTGTTATTAAGAGCACCCATTCCAATTATATTATCAGAAGATATAATGACACAAAATGGGTTTGCATTTGGCGATTTAGTCGCGATTAATTATTACGACTTAAACCTCGAGCATCCTAATTGGGAACGACTAGAGGGCGAGATAATTGGGGTATATTATCCTCATACAACGATGCAAGAGACAATCTTTCTGCCCTTTTCTGCTTGGGATCGCGTCAATCGTTTAATGAGAGATGAAGTATATTTGACAACATTAGAATTTTTAGTTGATCCAATGTTAAATAGAGTAGCGGATAGTCTTCCTCAAAATGCGCGTGTCATACTTGAAAGTATTGTTAGGAATGTTTCGCCTGGTCTTATACTTGATATGCACGAAGCACAGTTGCGCTTTACTGTTCAAACGATGGAAGAAAATGTATCTTTACTCTGGCTATTATATCCTGTAGTGATCATCGTATCGCTCATGATTGCTGGGGCTGCATCATTCTTCTTAACTTTGCAAAATGCTAAGAATATTGCGATGATGCGTATTTTTGGAATCACGCGAAA
>Ga0131853_10018261_pt1 | contig 12760 bp, 8 predicted proteins | sample TergutLab28metaG_FD_92764 | JGI IMG/M metagenome (GOLD analysis project Ga0131853, IMG submission 92764) | Labiotermes labralis P1 segment gut microbial communities from Petit-Saut dam, French Guiana - Lab288 P1 (version 2) (version 2) | ecosystem: Host-associated > Arthropoda: Insects >...
CACCACCACCACCACCACCACCACCACCACAACTTCAACTGGACCCTTGAGTTACTAGTAATGGTGTCAACATATAAAACTTCGCTATTCACCGTAGCTGTTCTTTATTTGATTTGTCCTCCGTCTCTGTCTTCATTCAAAACTCAAGAGATATCTTGAGAGAAATGGAACGTTTACTTCGCCTTACATAAATAAATCAATTTGGTAGCTGTGTTTGAAACCTTCATGAAAGAAATTCAAAGTAATTTCGAAAGTAAAATATTTACACACAGCAAGTCCATTATCACTTCTAATGGAACAGACATATTTGATCATTGAACATTTAATCTAATAAATACATTCTTCTCGGGATATTTCTCAGAATTATCGAACTTTCCCCACTGAATCAAATTTATTTACACGAAATGGTTGTGTTTGAAATTACTTTCGTGTCTTCAGCACAGTCTTGAATCCACCTCGACGCAATTCTGGGAACAGGATGAGCAATACTTCTTCTTTGTCACATGTTTTCATCCCCTGATCCTGTGAATTATTAATTATATCTACGAATTCTTCGAATTATTGTGCTCGATGAACATAAAATGACTCTCAAAATTCTACATTGAAATAAACTTTACAGATTTTTCACATGGCCCACTGCAGAGAAATTTCTGTATCACCTACTTCGAATACCAGAGAATGGAAGTCATTCCTTGTACTAGGTCATAACCAGGCCTGATAAGATACAAGAGAAAGTAAAAGATCCTGAAACTATGGATCAAGCAGGAAATTTACAGGAGCTAATATTTCCAAATTGTCACTAAGCTTCCACAAGAGAAGCTTTAGAATGACACATTTTCAGATTCTGCCTGAACAGAATGGATGATATCTCAAATACTTTACCCCGACAACGGTGGGTGTTAGTTTTTCTCCATTTTATAAAGTATAACGACAGGGTACTTACAGAAACCCCATAGTGTAAGTTATCCCAGGATACAGGAAGATGGGATTGAAGAAATATTTCCTGCTTACTCACGAAGTTTGGCCACGTTGGCTCAGTTCCAGCGATTACAAATCAAAGCGCTATTGTATGGCTCAACGTGGGTTTTTCATCCAAAATAACAGTCTAAAATGTAGTCTGCTGAATATTTCTTAATTAATAATAAAGTAGTATAACCACAGAATATGAATGCCGTACACATATCAACAATGTTGTGAAATGAAACCATAAAAAGGAAACTACTAAGAAAGAAAAGCATTTTTCGATTAAGAGGCCTGCAGCACATTTCTGTACAATCTTAAGAAGTTATTTCTTTGATAATGATACGAACTTGCCAATTCCAGTGGCCGCGCCGTCTAAAGTGTGGGTCTGCGGCCGCTCGGGTTCTAAGAATACGGGTTTGAATCCCGCCGAGGTATGGATGTCTGTCTCTTGTAAGTGTTGTGTGTTACAGGGCAGAGATCTCCGTGTCGGACTGATCACCTGTCCAGAGGAATCCTACCGAATGTGGTGCGTCTATGATCGAGAAGCCTCGTTAATGAGGAGTCAATGCCCCATTAGTCGCTTTTGCGCCAAGGGAAAAAATGGCCAGTATTTGGTATAAAAGTGGAAATACACTGAAAAATTTAAGGCCAGCTTATCTCTGCCTCGTATAGAGAAAATTAATATAGAAGTTTGGTGTAGAAAATACTTACGATGCAAGACCGGATGGATGGCAAAATAGTAATTAGAGCATGGATTGCCTTAAGATCTTGTGCAGAGGTGAGTATTTGAGTTACCAGGAATGAAACTTCAGATGTAATTTGTCCGAAATCAATAAGGTGAATAAACATCTATAAGTATGATGTGATCATCCTTTTTTGTGAATATTACTGAAATTACCTTAAAACAGGGTTATTCGAAATGACGGTCGGGGTTTAAACAACTTGTCAGTTTAGAACGAACTCGGTTATCCTGTTGATGTTTACAGAATCACAAAGGGTCCACATATAGAGCACCTGTAAAGTATGAAACAAAAACTTGGAGTGTTGTTCTATTAAACAAAAAAAATAATAAATCTCAGGTGTATTATATATGACAAGTTGTTAAAACCCCGACAATCATTTCGAATAACCCTGTATTTGTTTTACAGTCACAAATTGGAAAGGATTTGGAAGCCAGAGGTTGTTGCCCAATCGAAGAGTTCTGCCGGCTACTTCCTGCGACAATTACGTAAACCGACGGATGATGCAGCAGTCAGTACAAACGGTTTTCCAGCTGATATTCGAACACTGTACCCAAAGAATACAACCCCACAGCTTACAGCTCCATGAACCTACCCGGTGAGGCGTTATTATGTTTCTTTCCTCTTCAGTAGACTTAACGGTCGATCATCTAGGCCGGTTGCACTAACGGAAATTCCTTTTATAAACTTACCCTCCAACTTATCAAAACTGAACGTCAAAACCTGTCTTCCTGAATGTCACAAAATGCGAAGATGCGCACACCCTGCAGTTCTGTATCACTTCTCTGTTATTAAATAAAATGTCATAATGTCGTATCTGATCCCTCCATAAACTTTTGTCACTGATATATGAATATGTAAAATTTTCTAATCTCAACATTTGTTAATCTGCATATATATATATATATATATAAGGTAAAGGTAAAGTGACCCCGTTACAGGCCCATTGTGGCCCAGAGGGTGGGTAGAGGTATAGCTCTACTCTTCCATGACCGCGGCACTAGAATGGAGTGAGTGGTCAGCAGCACGCCCCGGCCGCACTTTACCGCCGGGAAAGACACGGAACCCATTTTACTTGAGGCTGGGTGGGTCACAGGGCCATTCTAGACGGGCGGAAATTCTTGTCTCCACCAGGATTCGATCCCGGACCGTCCAGCCCCTAGTCAGTCGCTATATCGACTGACCTAATATACATACATATATATATATATACATATGTGTCTGTGTGTGCGTGTGTGTGTGTGCATGAACGCGCATTTATATATGAACATGAAAGGAAAATTCCATGAGACACTTGGTGTGTTAAATTAATTTAAAGACTACGAAATTCACTTTTCAGTAAAATTTTGTATTTAAAAATCAAAGTTTCCATTAAAATTCTACAGACTGCTTCTAAATTCAAAAAGTGAAAAACGGATATAAAACTTCCATGTTACGTGAAGACGGTTCAGCAGGTCATAACGTTGCTCTCAACGTAAAAAATCAGAATGGCCGGAAGCCACTATCAAAATTTGGAATCTTATTGTGCAGAAGGAACAGCAAACGACGCTCAATACAATGAATACAACAAACCTCGCAGAAACCAAACCAGAAAGTTTGAGAGAGGCGTGGGAATTTGAAGATATCAAAGCAAGGATTTAAGTAATACACCAAAAAGCAGATATAAAGGAGACAAGACACGTAACACTGAGGAAGGGGGCATTTTTTCTCCTTTGCTTTTCGAGGGTTATAAATTTAGCCACAACGCTTGCAGACAAAGTTGTCAGCACTGTATTATAGCACTTCTTGGTCTATGGTTATTTCTTTACCACGCGTATCTCGCGTTTATACTTCTTATTGTTGCTTGTGTGCTGAAGGAAAGGGGTTCGTCTCCAGGCCGGATTATCATCTTCAGTTTACCCTTACAGTCCGATTATATAACATTTAAATCAGCAAGAAACATACGTGTGTTGTGACTCGTCTCTTCTCCAATCGCTGTACTCAGACACTAATCTGTTTTAAATCGGCTATAACACACAGAACTACACATAGCAGCCTGGTGTAGTGGCAAAGATCGTCACTTGTATTAGGGTTGTACTCGGTTCGACCCTCAGGCATACTACTCATTATTCTAACATACTTCACTCTTTCCCTCTGGGACACCAGTCAAATTCGTTCATAGTGCGTTTCAGTGACCCTGTACTAACGTCTTCCGAACCCTTACATGCAAATGTTTTATAAAATTCTTCCTATTGCATTCGATTTTACAAAAGTTTAAGTTTTTTAAAAATTCACGTAGAATAATCTTATGAAAATTTAGTGACAACAAATGATATTCCTTTTATCACACATACATAATGGGATGAGCTTACAGACTCGAAAGGTCAAGTGCGAAGAAGATCAAAGTTTTTCTATTAGCCACCAATTTGGAACGAATCGGAAATTAAATTCGGAATAACTCAATTATTAAATTATTATTAGTGTTAGTACACAAAACCTGTATACTAATTCAATCACAATGCAGGTAACAATTATCTGCCCTGGCATTTCGGTTCTCCAGCATCCCTTATAAATTATGAACCACGTTCGAAAAACCATGTGTTCTTGGCTTACCAACTTTACAAATGCAAGTAATTAAAATTTTAAATGAGGTAAATTTCCGGAAGACAAATGTGTAAACGATACGGCAGAAATCAATGTACGGAGAAGCCCCCCTGACCACTCCATTGTTTCTAAAGAAGGAAAAAGAAGATCATTAGCCTTATAGCAATCAAGATCCCCCCCCCCCGAATAAATAACGCATTTTTGTCGCACGTCAAACCTTACTTCAACATCAAGCAGTCACATATATCGTATATCAGTAAATGTAAGTTGTGTCTATCTGATATGCACTTTACTGATATGCACTTTACTGATATGCACTTTACTGATATGCACTTTACTGATATGGCCATAACACACAACAGTACGATACAAAAAGTTTTTCAAACATAAATTAAGCTAACTGGCCAGTGACTTTGCACCGTACAAACAACGTTACATGTAATTGACTCCTACCATATGAATATGATAAAAGTAAAAATATTACAACGGTGAAATATTAGGTTATAGTAATTAAATAAATGTCACAATGGGCACTGGAATATGTGAGGTCTGGTTGAGGACGACGGCGTCCGGGTTCTTCACCGAGATGATTCGCATCCTTCCGCAACGTCGTTTCAAAGAGTGACGATGTTCGTTAGGAGTGACGAGCATTCTATTCTGCAGGCCCGTTTCCCAATAAAAATGATGACCCAATAGCCGGTGACGATAACTTGACACGAGATGACAGAATATTTCTTACTCATGAAACAACAAAAATGACAGAAAATTCTTATGACCCATATAAAGGCAAATTGAGAAAGAAGAAGGGATGTATTTAAAAACGCAGACAATTTCTAAGATTGTACTGTATAGTGTCTGTGGTGGATGAGCGAAATGTGAGTACAGAGCACTGGAGAAATTATAGTGACAGGGGTAAAAGGAAGTATTCGTTACAAAGAAACCTCTCCCAGTGCCACCCTGTCACCCACAAACGCTATACGGATTGGCCTGGGAACAAGTCCGAGTCTACATTGGAAGACATCAGCTACTTACGGCCTGAGCCTTGGCACAGCTTGAGGCTATCTTCGGAAAAAGTCTGGGAATGATTCGTGCCTCCTCCATGTTCGTGACGTTTGCTGACTTAACCTTCATCTTGCTAATGTGCACAATAGGGTGATCTCCTAATAATGCCAGCAAATGGCAGATGGATTTTAATTCAGCGTTTAAAGGGTTAAAGAACACAAATATATTTCACTCTCAACTGTCTTCCGACTTCCTTCCGCCACGCAGTAACCGATGTCATGTAGGCAGGTTAAGTAAACCAGTACCACAACAGTAAGCACTTATAGCATTATACACCACATCAAAGTCCCTTCCTTAAAACAAAAAAAAACTAATATGGCCTATCATGACTCTTATTCCAGAGTAAGAACAAATATCACGTATATACCTCCTGCCAACTTACAAACGGATACGTTCACTCTCTCACCATACGCCTGCACAACAAACAGACGTCGCTATTCACAGAGACAGGAAGTAATAACAAGAAAAAACTTTATATAAAACGCCTTAAGACTTTCAAATTATTTTCAAATTTCATTTATACGCATTGTTAACAGACTGAGATCTCATCCGGACCCAAAATGAAATATACAGTTTTAATTTCGGTTTTATGTTCAAGAATGACCTTAGGATTATCATATAACTGGTAGAAACATGTAGCCACATTTTATGATATAACACAAATAGTCGTGTCGACGACATAAAATATTTTACGATGAAGAGTTGTCAGATACCACACCAGGTCAGGATACAGTTGTCCACGTTTATGAACCCCGCAGTGTAGAAACGATTGCCACCACTACCTCAGCCCTCCCTCTGCCGTAAACAACGCTCCAAGTAGCTATAGAGAAACAGCACAGTAAAGATAAGTATTTAGGTTGATTACTCTCAAGCTGTACACTATCAGTGTGCTGCAAAAGTTGTAGTCACACTTCTAGCCAACAGTTCTGTTAGCAATATTTCAGTTACAAAATGCTGTGCATTGTTGGCTGTTGTGACAGGGATAAACAAGTGCCCATTCAATCAACTGCGCGACAATTCCTCGCCGGAACAGTGCCGACTCAAACCACTAGCCTAAACAGGCGATCGTTAAGGAGGCAAAATATGGGGGACAAATTCAGGAACTCAAGAATGTAGTACTTCTTTCATAAACGAGTGATGAAGTTGATCGCGGGGTGAGGAGGGGAGGAATTCACCCTACAATAGGCATAAAGACCCATAGTGGGAGTAGAGGTATAGTTATACTCTTTCTTCAACCTCGGCGCTAGGGGGGGTAGGTGTTCAACGCCACACCCTGGCTACTCTACCCCCGGAAAGAGGACAAGGTACCTACTGTACAGGAGGCTGGGTGGGTCCCAGGGCCGGTCTGGACGGATATAAGATAATCTCGCCCCAACCAGATTCGATCCTCGGACAGTCCAGCCCGTAGCGAGTCGCTATACCGTCTTTGCTATCACGTCCCGCTGGTAACGAGGGAAAGGAAAGGCAAAACTAAGATTCACCTAGGGCGGCAAAAGACAGAGCCGTTCCTGGCTGACTGCAGTATTCCACACCCTAAATTCTGAACACATATGGCCACCGTGACATTTATTCCCGCACCCCAAACTTAAAGATACCTCGACTCCTAAAATGTTCTGTTGCACGCGAAAAAAAATGTGGATGGAATACAACGGGATAGATCTTTAGGATGCAAGAAAACTGAGTTTCAGTGTGCTTCCCGAACGGACAGGGACATTAGAACAAATGTGATACGCTGAGGGTCCAAACATCTTATCTCTATGTGTGTGGTAATTACTTCTCACAGACAGTCTTAACATATCTGACAGTCTCTCGCAAAGGCACATTACTAGCAAGTGGAATCATATTCACTAATGCGTTACTGGTAGTTATATTAATTTATTACTTAATGATGCTTTTTTAAGTCGGGCTGGATAGTGTCAAATTGTGGTCCTGGTAAATAACGAATTGGAAAATGCAGAAAGAACCGGCCGCGGTTTCATTTAAGATGCTAGCCCCGAAGTTTCCTACAGTAATTAAACACAACCAAGTAAAACGTCAGGATAATCTGTATATAGAGACCATAGTCAAGCACAACCCCCCCCCCCGACTATAATTCAGAGGAGATGCTAATTTAGAAAACGTGTTCCTTATACAGTTCCGACAAAATAATTGCAAACCCAACTGTCACACCACTTCTACCTTTCCATTTTCATCTGTACCTGAGAATATTATTAACGAAAGTAGATTACAGCAAATATAAAATTTAAAAAAAATTGATTTGCCTATTAGGATCAAGACATGGGCCAAGATAGCTCAGTCGGTATAGCGACTCGCTACGGGCTGGACAGTCCGGGGATCGAATCCCGGCAGGGGCGAGATTTTCCGCGCCCTCCAGACCGGCCCTGAGGCCCACCCAACCTCTTATACAATGTGTACCGGGTCTTTCCCGGGGTAAAGCGGCCGGCGCGTGGCGTTGACCACCCACTCCCATCTAGCGCCGAGGTTAAAGGAAGAGTAGGGCTATACCTCTACTCCCCCTCTGGGACTTCGTGGTCTGTTTTAGTGTGAAATTTGCCTTTACCTTTACTAGGATCAAGACTCTTCCATCATAGTGTTTCCTAAACATCATAAAAAAAATCGGAGATGAGATCTGGTGCGGCCTTTCATTTCTATCTGCGGTATAACCTTGTTGATTTCCCCTCCGTATTTTCCATCCCACACTACTGTTAAACTGTCTAGAATACACGAAACACAAGTGTAGGTCGTGAAAAAATAAAAAGAAAAAAATATTCCTTACCAGAAAATCCCCTGAGATAATGAGAACACTTAGTCGTCGTACTGCCAATATTTCAGCATTTGCGTGCGCCAGGCTCCTACCTCCGCTCTTTCCCTTCCTATTCTAATGTATGTAATGAGCAATGCGAGCCGCTTCTAGTAAGAGTGGAGTTCGTGGGCCGTAGCGACATATATCGTAAGGAGTTAAGCTGGTGCAGACAGTTATTGTCCACCACCAGACTTAGAATTCTTGTTTTCACCCGCTAAGCAAAGCCACTGATGTTACCAAACCGACACTCGAAATTATAGCTTTACAACATGTCTTGTAATCCCTCCTGCACGACCAACATCTTGTTTCTATCCGGTCTGCATTTTGAGGGGGCGGAGAATCAATGTCGCAAAATTTGCTGCTCCTACTACCTTCCAATTGGAATTAATCTAGATTACACTCCTGGTTACAAAGTGTGTTTTTCTTGGTTCTTTTACATTATGTCAAAACTCTGAGATAAACAATAATCAGTATAATTCTATTAGAATTGGAACAACTGCATATCTTCTCTTTAAGACAAGTATTTAGTAGCTTAAGGGCACTATTCTCGAACAAAATAAATTGTGTAATGAAGGCGACTTAAGTAATGAATAAAGAAATTTAAGTCATATGCATCAGTTATTTACTACTCAGATACATGTTCCCATGCCATGTGGTCCAAACTGTAACACTTATTAGTGTACGAGGAGTGCCCCACTGTTAACTTCGTACAGAACACTTGCTATAATCACCGAGGCATTTGGCGTTTCTTAAGCCCTCCTGTGGAAGAATTCCGCAATTTTTTTTCACGCCGTTACATACTTAGGCCTACTCCTTGATACTTCACAATTCCCTAGTCACCCAAATAGACGACAGCGACATAAATTAATCCATCAAAAGGTAAATTTTCTTTAGATATTACGACATAAACAGGGCAGTAACCAGTCGTGCGACGTGTCAGTTCACCAAGTAAATTACCTTCGTTGCTGTTAAAATCCTATCAATTTAATGTTATATACAGTACCTAAATATAATGGCTCTAGGTTGTTTACTAAATTATTCCAAACTTAAACAACAAATAAAAAGCGGAACATAAGTTTCTTCTAAATTGTTTTTTCATAGATTACTTCCCAGAAACTCGTGCCGTTGATCCATATTTCATAACTGGTTTCCACAAAAAGTGACTTCAATTTATGGAATGACCACTTTAATTCTGATGCAAAACCTCGATATACGTTTCATGAAAGGCAAAGCTTGCATAGAAATAGGAGTCCGAACTGCGGTTACATTCAGCAATGCTGTGTACGTACGGTAGGAACTGCATGCATTGTACCCGCTATTTTCTGCATTTTTATTCCCTTCACACAAGACCAGAGCGTTTGAAAACTACACTTCTGGAGATGTAACGTATGATTACATGCTCTACAAATGCTACATAAAACGCATTCATACAACAAAAAGCAAACGTGCGATACGCAGGGTTGATCCCATCCCTAACATTGGCAATGTGAGGAAAATTTAGAAATAGGCATCCTAACACCTAACTATAGACGTTTTAGTCCTATAGACCCTTTCACTCTGCAGAGTAAACTTCTGGTTCACAACGAATTCTCGTTCACATGCCATTTTCCTGTTCTAGAATATGATCATCGGAATTTTAGTAATATGTGTACTTTATCGATTTCGTGAAAACAGTGACGTGAAAAGATGAAGTATCAGTAACATCATTCGTTACTTCATTGCATTACCGTCTGTTACATCGAAAGAAATCTGTTATTTTCTACTCTCACAGAGCAACAACCTATTAATTTATACCCCTAAGGAGACTTCACACATTCAACGTAGTTCATACAGAATATATATGCTCACTTGGAACAATACAAATAATCCCAAATTCTCTTGCGTAAAATCTTCAGTCAGGCGGATTTAAACAGAGCTGTTTAGATAGTACGGTATTTCAACATGTTGAAGAATGATTACGGTATTTTTGGTGGCCGAATATGTTGATTCAACTGAACGATGTTATTAAAACCTGTCAGACAAGGGTCATATAATTATTTTGAAGTGGAAAAAATTGTACGTATCTTTTCCTAAGATGTGTTGAAGAAATTGCGGAATACAGTAAACAATAACAAAAACCAGTCCAGCTACAGTATCAGCTACTTCTATTAAATTGTACATGCAGACGAATGAAGAAGAGATACTTTCAAGTTACGTTTCACTGGCTCAAACAGTTGTGGTAACTGTCACTCGAACCGGCAAAATACAAATTATCGTGCAAGTGTTTAGACATGTTCCGACTTAAAATATGAGATAACAATAAACAATAACAATAATAATAATAATAATAATAATCACGCCCGCAAGTACGACAATGTTAACTGCTTTTCATGTACAGATCTTTAAATAAACACACTTCACATCTCTTTTCAGAATGACCTGAATGCACAACACCGGATATAACGTAGCTTTCCCACATTTCAGGATAAAGATGGATTCTGTGAACATGGGGATTCTTTACAGAAACAAAGCTCACCCTGGGCTTATGTACACAGACAAAGCGTAATGGAAATTTGTGTACTCAAAATGGCCACGTACGGAATTCTAACGCACCACCGCTTAACCTAAGCCTTTGAACTTTGAAGAGCGGCAGACAGAAGGGTGGATACAAATGAAATATAGGTAAACGTGCGAAAGGGAAGTGACAAGAGAGGAAAAGTACTAAAATGCGGAGATATTCAAAAATATGATTGTTAAAAACCAACACACTGCAGTGTTGGGCACTCGAAAAGTTGTCAAATCTGAGCGCTCATACTTCGTAAAGATATTCAAGTGTTAAATGGTATATTTCGAATGTGATAACAATTATCATTACATGCTTCACAAGATTCCATTAATGTACGTTGTGAAAGTAAATGGCAACATACTACTTCACTCAGTTTTTATTTCACCAACTAAATGCACAATACTAATTACATATAAACATTAAAGTTGTATCTTCTACATGATTCGGTACAAGTGTACCGCCCTAAAGAAGAAGGAAATACCACTTTTAAGAGCAACTGCCACTGATAGGCTGTTATTTTCAAGGTTCGTCGGTCTTCTTCGGTGTTTGGTGGTTTCGCAGTTGAATTCGGTTACGTAAGAAAGTACAACTTTTGCAAGTCTTCAAAACTATGGTTATATTCTAATTACAAGTGAACTTGCACGGTTAGAGTATTAATCATATTTTAACTATAAGTGTTTAGAGACTTGTGCATGTTGTATTTTTACACTTAACTGACATCAACAACGGAACTACAGCTGACCGAACAACCTTGCAAATAACATGAAATAAAGTGAAATGTCAACTTGATGCAAATAGGTAATTTTATTGATGTATTCTTAGCTCGACATGTTTCGGGTAGGTACGTCCATCATCAGGAGCATTAGATGTTGAGTTGCAGCGTAAGGTTTTCTGCAGCTAGTTTGTAGATGGGTGCAGAAAACCATATGCTGCAACTCAACATCCAGTGCTCCTAATGATGGGCGTATGTACCCGAAACATGTCGAGCTAAGAATACGTTAATAAAATTACCTAGTTGCATCAAGTTGGCATTTCACTTTATTTCATGAGGAAGATGCACGGTTAAACAACCCTTAAAGCTTGCAAATAACAGCCTATCACTAGCGACTGGTTAGAAAAATGGCAATTCTCTCTCCCTTTCACAACTTCCATCGCTTGTGAACAGCGTTTCACTGACGCCACAAACCCGGATCTCAGAACAACCTACCGAAGGAGAGCAGTTTCTAGATTCATGATTGCTTCGAGAACATAGTACACCGGAAGTCTCTACACTTCTCGGTACGATGGTCTACAGTAAATTAGCACGAAACTTGAATAACCGACTGTGAAAAGTGCAAATATCATTCCCTAGTCAGAAGGTAGAAAGACGTTGACTTTGTTAATGACTGTGTCAGAGAGTATAAAGATGAGATGTCTTTCAGTGGAATGATATCTATATCGATTTCGAAAAAAATGTCGTAGCTGCTATAATGTCCATAACTGTAAACAGGTTACGAATAGGCACACAAAGACCTTGCTATTTGGGAACCGAATAAGGAATCAAAATATCTCCTTTGCAACTTCGGAAGAGTTTATGCAAGAATCAAATCCAACAATGTGACTGGTAATACCATACCCTGAACATGCAGGTACGGTAAACAAAATAAATCCCAGGTTTGAACTGTAAAACAAGTGCAACATTGCCTGCAGGCGTCTCACCACGTATATAAAACTAATATGGATGTAAAATCTTTGTTTCGTAACTAACACAAAATTCGTATATAAATTTGTAGATGCACACATAAATTACCAGGATAGCTCAGTCAGTATTGAGACTCGCAACGGCCTAGACGGTCCGGGGATCGAATCAGGGTGGGAGGCGAGGTTTTCCGCACCAGCCCAGAGCGGCCCTGGGGCCCACCCAGCCTTCTATACAGGGTGTTTCAAAAAGAGCTTTACAATTTTGAAAGCGTATAGAAATTTATACAGAGGATATACACAACGTTTTGAACTGTCAAAATGTAGCAAAACACACCGAGTTTTACCTCGGATAGTTATGGTTCAATGTGACTTCCATTGGTAATG
>Ga0131853_10018264_pt1 | contig 12759 bp, 15 predicted proteins | sample TergutLab28metaG_FD_92764 | JGI IMG/M metagenome (GOLD analysis project Ga0131853, IMG submission 92764) | Labiotermes labralis P1 segment gut microbial communities from Petit-Saut dam, French Guiana - Lab288 P1 (version 2) (version 2) | ecosystem: Host-associated > Arthropoda: Insects >...
TCGCGGTCGTCCCGTTCGGCGGTGGCACCAGCGTCGTCGGCGGCGTCGATCCCGCGCGCGGACGCTTCGGCTCCGTCGTCGCGCTCGACCTGCGCCGACTGAACGCGCTCGTCGAACTCGATCCGGTCTCCGGAGTGGCAACGCTCCAGGCCGGCACGACAGGCCCGCAGGCCGAGCAACTCCTCGGCGAGCACGGATTCTCGCTCGGACACTTCCCGCAGAGCTTCGAGTACGCGACCATCGGCGGCTTCGCAGCCACCAGGTCCTCCGGCCAGGCGTCGGCGGGCTACGGCCGCTTCGACGACATGGTCGAGTGGATGCGCGTCGCGACCCCGTCGGGCACGCTCGACCTGGGCCGCGGTCCCGCGTCGGCCGCCGGGCCGGACCTGCGCGAGTTGTTCGTCGGCTCCGAGGGCACCCTGGGCATCATCACCGAGGTGGGCGTGCGCGTGCACCCAGTCCCGGAGCACACCGCGTATCAGGCCTGGTCGTTCCCCGACTTCGAGACCGGCGCCGCTGCGCTGCGGACCGTCGCGCAGTCCGGGTCCGCACCCACCGTGATGCGCCTGTCGGACGAGGCCGAGACCGGCATCAACCTGGCGCTCTCCGGCGACATCGGCGGCGAGAGCCCGACGTCCGGGTGCCTGGCGATCACCACGTTCGAGGGCACCGATGCCCACGTTCGCGCGCGCTACGCCGAGGCGACCTCGCTGCTCGCGACGGCCGGTGGCACCGCGCTGGGCGAGGGTCCGGCGCAGTCGTGGGAGCACGGCCGGTTCGGCGCCCCCTACCTGCGCGACGCGCTGCTGAACGCCGGCGCCATCGCCGAGACCCTCGAAACCGCCACGCGCTGGTCCAATCTGGCGAACCTACGGACCGCAGTCACCACGGCACTCACCGAATCGCTTGCCGCCCAAGGCACTCCGGCGATCGTCATGTGCCACATCTCGCACACCTACCCGACGGGCGCGTCGCTGTACTTCACGGTCGTCTGCGCACAGGCCGCCGATCCGTTGTCGCAGTGGGCGGCCGCCAAGCGCGCCGCGGGCGACGCGATCGTCGCCGCCGGCGGCACCATCACGCACCACCACGCGGTCGGCCGCGACCACCTCGCGTGGATGGAGAGCGAGGTGGGCACGCTCGGGACCCAGGTCCTGCGCGCGGTCAAGGATGCAATCGACCCGTCCGGAATCCTCAACCCTGGCAAGCTGATCCCATGAGGTCGGTCACCGTCCTGACGAATCCCACCGCCGGTGGCGGTCACGCCCCAGCGGCGGCAGCCGCCGCCGTCGCCCGACTGCGCGAACGCGGCGTCACCGTCACCGAGATCGAGGGCGGGACCGCCGACGAGGCGCTCGAGTTGGCCCGCAAGGCCGTGGCCGGCGGCACCGACGCGCTCGTCGCGGCCGGCGGCGACGGGCTCGTGAGCATCGCCTGGCAGGCGTTGGCGCAGAGCGGAACTCCGCTCGGGATCATCCCCGGTGGCACCGGCAACGACCACGCCCGCCTGTTCCACATCCCGGTCGACGATCCGGTCGCCGCCGCCGACATCGTCGCCGACGGCGAGGTGGCCCGTATCGACCTCGCGAAGGTCGGCGAACGCTGGTTCGGCACGGTGCTCTCGAGCGGCTTCGACGCACTCGTCACCGACCGCGCCAACCGGATGCGCTGGCCCAAGGGCCCGATGCGCTACAACCTCGCGATGATCGTCGAACTGGCGCAGCTGAAGCCGATCCCGTACCGGATCGTGCTCGACGACCGCACCGTCGAACTCGACGCCACGATGGTGTCGGTGGGCAACGGCACGTCCTACGGCGGCGGCATGCTCATCACCCCGAACGCGGTGCTCGACGACGGACTGCTCGACGTCACGGTCGTGAAGTCCGGCGGCCGGTTCAAGCTGGTGCGGCTGTTCCCGACCGTCTACAAGGGCACCCATGTCGAGCTGGACGAGGTCGAGACGTTCCGCACCCGCACCCTCCGGCTGGAGACGGGCATTCCGGTGACGTCCTACGCCGACGGCGAGTTCGTCGGGCAGCTGCCGATCGACATCGAGGCCGTGCCCGGCGCGGGCCGCGTCATCGTCGGCGCACCACTGCGCTGACCCCTCGGCGGAGATCAGCCGCCGAAAACGTACAGCTCGAAGCCGACGGCACGCTCGGCATCGAATCCGGCCTTGGGCCCGGTGGACATCTCGATCTGCCGGGCCGCCTGGTCCAGCACGGGTTCGTCGCTGAGCGCCTCGAGGTAGGCGCGGTGCTCGCACAGCGACTCCACCGCCCGCTCGACCGTCGCGGCGACGTCGACGGCGTGGGAGATCCCGACCATCTCGTTGACCGCAGCCCATCGCACCCCCGCCCAGGCCGGCGCGGTCAGTTCGGGGAAGATCCACTCGTTCGCGGCGTCGGCGACGGCGTCGAGCACCGCGAGCCCCACGGCACGGTGATCGGCGCTGTTGAGGAATCCCGGCCCCCACGTCTCGCGATGGTTCATCGTGACGACCATCTCGGGCCGGTGCAGGCGGATCACGCGCGCGAGGTCGCGGCGCAGGTCGGGCCCGTATTCGATCCGACCGTCGGGGTAGCCGAGGAACTCGACCTCGGTCACGCCGACGATCGCAGCCGACCTCCGCTCCTCGTCTTCGCGTAGCGGGCCGCAGCGCTTGGGGTGCAGGCCCGCTATGCCCGCTTCACCGCTCGTCACCAGGACGTAGCTGATGTCCTTGCCCTGGTCGGTCCACCGCGCCACCGCGGCTGCGGCGCCGTATTCGATGTCGTCCGGGTGGGCGGCGATCACCAACCCGCGCTGCCAGTCCTCGGGAATCGGCTCCATGAGCTCAGCATGCGCGCGCGGCCGCAGTCGCGCGCACGGAAACGCGGATATCGAGCCACCACACGGCCAGCACCGCGAGTGACAGGGCCGCGCCCGCCCAGCACACCCCGGCCCAGCCGTGCGTGGCCCACACGACCGAACCGAGCGCCGATCCGGCGGCACCGCCGACGAAGTATCCGGTCATGTAGACGGCGGTCACCCGCGAGCGCGCCCGCGGCGCGAGCGCGTAGATGACGCCCTGGTTGCTCACGTGCACACACTTGAGCGCGACGTCGGAGACCAGGACCGCCAGGACGAATGCGATCAGGCTGCTCGCACCCAGTCCGAACAGTGCCCAGGACGCGAGCAGCACGAGCGCCCCGACCCCCGCGGTGGCGCGTGCCAGGCCCCGGTCAGCGAGCCGGCCCGCGACATTCGCCATGACGGCGCCGGCGACACCCGCGAGTCCGACCAGACCGATTCCGACGTCGTCGAGGTTGAACGGTTCGGCGGCGAGTACGAACGCCATGGCGGCGAAGACGGTGCTGGCGGCCGCGAAGCTGAGTGCACTCATCGCCGTTGCCGTGCGCAGTCGCGGTTGTTCGCGCAGCAGCGTCCACATCGAGGCGAGGATCGCACCGTAGCCGAGGCCGTGCCGATCACGTGAACTCGGCAGGGCACGCCACAGGACGACGGCGATCAGCAGCATCGCGATCGCATCGATGCGGTACACGGTCTGCCAGCCGCCGAGCGGAGTGAGCAGGCCGGCAACGCTGCGGGCCAGCAGGATCCCGACCATCAGGCCGCTCATCACCGTTCCGACGGCCGTCGCCGCCCGGCCGGGCTCGGCCAGCGCGGCCGCGAACGGGACCAGCACCTGCGCGGCCACCGAGAACAGACCGGCCATCGCGGTGCCGACCATGAGCCAGCCGATCGACGGTGCGACACCGCACACGCCCTGCCCGACGGCCGCGAGCACCATCAACCCGACGCTGAGCACCCGCCGGTCGACGAGATCACCGAGCGGGACGAGGAACAGCAGGCCGAGACCGTAGAACACCTGCGACACCGTCACCGTCATCGCGGCCGTCGACTGGTCGACCCCGAGCGCGGTGGCGATCGAGTCCAGCAGGGGTTGGTTGAAGTAGTTGCCGCCGACAGCCAGGCCCGTCGCGACGGCCATGACCAGCAGGAGCCCGGGCGACAGGGGCCGGTGGGTGGGAATTCGGGATTCTGTGACGCTCACCCCGAGAATTCTTTACGCCCACTAATCATCTGTCTAACATCTGAATCAGATCACACTGATCGTGATGGACGATGGAAGGCGGACGGGATGGAACTGCGGCAACTTCGCTACGCGCTCGCCGTGGCCGAGGAGCGGCACTTCACACGGGCCGCCGCGCGCCTGCACGTCGCCCAGTCGGCGCTCAGCCATCAGGTCCGGCAGCTCGAACAAGAGCTCGGCACTCCCCTGTTCACCCGCACCAACCGCCGCGTCGAACTCACAGATGCCGGCGAGTCGTTCGTGCTGCGCGCCCGGGAGGTCCTCGCCGCTACCGACCGACTGCGCGGTGACGTGTCGGCGACCGGACGCCCCGTCACCGGCACCCTCCGGATCGGCACGATCACGACCCTCACGCAGATCGACCTCGCCGCACTGATTCGGGAGTTCCTCGACTCCCACCCGGGTGTGGACGTGCACGTCGCTTCGGCGATGAGCGAAGCGATCGTCGAGCAGGTCGAGAACGGGGATCTCGACCTGGGATTCATCGGCCTGTGGCACACGCGACCCCAGGCCGATCTGACGGCCCGTGTCCTGGGCACCGAGCAACTCGTCGCCGTCGTCGGACGCGACCACCCGTGGGCGGGCCGGGCCGCGGTGACACTGCGCGACCTCGCGGAGGTGGCCACCGTCGACTTCCCGGAGGGAACCGGTGCCCGGCGCCAGAGCGACGACGCCTTCGCGATGGCGGGTCTCCCCCGAACGGTCGTCGCCCGGGCCGGGTCTGCGACGCTCGTCGCGGCGCTCGCCGCCGCGGGCGTCGGTGTCGGCTTCCTACCCGAATCCGACGCCGTCACCCGCCCCGAACTGCACATGCTCCGCATCGCCGATGCGCCCATCCGCACGGTGCACATGATCAGCAAGCCGACCCTGGTGACGCCGCCGGGGCGCGCCTTCGCCGATCTCGTCGACCGACAGCTCAGCGACAGCTAGCTACAGGACAGCTCGCTACAGACGGGGCTTGTCGGCAGCATCCGAACTGCCCGACATGGCCTTGAACAACATGTAGAGGCCGAAGACGATCGCGCTCACCGCGAGGATCCAGAACAGCCCCTTGACCACTGCTCCGATCAACGCGAACGCGATCCAGATCAGCGCCACGATGCCGACAATCTTCCAGAACACGATGTGCCTCCTGCTTTGCTTCTCACCGTCGATCCTACGATCGCGGCATCTCGATCGTGGCATGCGCCCGTTCCGAAATCACCAGCTCAGCGCCAAGATCAGGGAAAGATCGGGGTTCACCCTGATGCCCCGAGTGGGACGGGAATGCGGTCCCGCGGTCCGGTTGACATAAGCTCGGCGGGTTGGACCGATCCGTCCCGTTCGCGAATACACGAGGAGAAGTCGATAGCCGTGCCGCCGACATCGCCCAAGGGCACTCCCCGCAACACCGCTCGTGATCTCGCGCAGATCGCGGTCTTCGCGGCGCTCATCATCGCACTGGGACTGCCCGGCACGATCAACATCGGCGGCTCCGCCGTGCCGATCACACTCCAGACCCTCGGTGTCATGCTCGCGGGTGCTCTCCTCGGCCCGCGCAAGGGCACGCTCGCGGTCCTCACGGTCATCGTGCTCGGCCTGGCCCTGCCGGTCCTGGCCGGTGGGCGCACGTCACTGGTGTCCCTGTCGAGCCCGACCGCCGGCTTCCTCATCGGCTGGCTGCCGGCCGCCGCGCTGATCGGCTGGCTCAGCTACCTGATGCTCCCCAAGTACAACCTGTTCGCGGGGATCGCGATCAATCTGCTCGGCGGCATCGTCGTGCTGTACACGTTCGGCATCGCCGGCATGCTCATCAAGACCGACATGACGGTCTCGGCGGCGTTCGCGGCCAATGTCACGTTCCTCCCCGGTGACGTCATCAAGGCGGTGGTCGCCGCGGCGGTCGCCGCACAGGTCCACCGCGCCTACCCCGCTCTCGCGGCATCCCGGGTTCGCACGGTCCCGGTCCGCGCCGACGCTGCAGACGCCGCGTAACCAGCTTTCCGCGCGATGAGCGAGATCCGATTCGAGGCCGTCCACCATTCGTACGGTGAGCGCACGGTGCTCGCCGGGATCGATCTCACGCTCACCGAAGCACGCATCGGGATCATCGGCGCCAACGGCAGCGGCAAGTCCACGCTGGCCCGGATGATCAACGGCCTCGTCACCCCGACCTCGGGGACCGTGACCGTCGACGACCTGGACACCGCCCGCAAGGGCCGGCAGGTGCGCCGGAAGGTGGGGTTCGTCTTCACCGACCCGGACCACCAGATCGTCATGCCGACGGTGTCCGAGGACATCGCCTTCTCGCTCCGTCGCAGTTCGCTGAGCAAGAGCGAACGCGCCGAGCGAATCGCACAGGTGCTCGCCGACTTCGGGCTGTCCGGACACGCGGACCACCCCACCCATCAGCTCTCCGGCGGCCAGAAGCAGCTGCTGGCCCTCGCCGCCGTGATGGTGACCGAACCCGACATCATCGTCGCCGACGAGCCCACGACGCTCCTGGACCTGCGCAACGCGCGGCTGATGCGCTCGACGCTGGCGGGGCTCCCGCAGCAACTCGTCGTCGTCACCCACCACCTGGACCTGCTCGCCGACTTCGACCGCGTGATCGTGATCGACGGCGGACGCGTCGCCGCGGACGGTACCCCGACCGACTCGATCGGCCGCTACCGCGAGCTCATCGGATGACGACGCTCGGCCTGTACACCCCCGGTTCGTCGCTGCTGCACCGGATGTCGCCGGGGCCGAAGCTGATCGCGATGGTGGCCGCCATCGTCGCGGTGACGGTGCTGGTCCGGCAGCCGTGGCAGCTGCTCGTCGCCCTCGTCGCGGTCGCCGCGTGTTACGCCGTCGCCCGCATCCCCGCCCGGGTGGCGCTGTCGCAGCTGCGGCCCCTGCTGTGGGCGCTGCTGTTCATCGGGGTGTTCCAGGTGATCTTCACCGGCTGGGAACGTGCGGTGGTGGTCTGCGGCACGATCGTGATCGCAGTCGCGTTGGCTGCGCTCGTCACGCTCACCACCCGGGTGACCGACATGCTCGACACGATCAGTCGCGCCCTGCGACCGCTCCGGCGCGTGGGCGTGAATCCCGACCGCGCCGGGCTGGTGCTCGCGATGACGCTGCGGTGCATTCCGCTCCTTACCGGCATCGTGCAGCAGGTGTCCGACGCCCGGAAGGCCCGCGGTCTCGGGTTCTCGTTGCGCGCGCTGGCAGTTCCGGTGGTGGTGTCGGCGCTGATGACCGCGGAGGCGATGGGCGACGCACTCGCCGCCCGCGGCGTCGACGACTAGCCGTCAGGAGCGGAAGCGGCGGTCGATCTCGTCGACCTCGCCGAGCGCCTCGGCCCAACCCTCGAGCCGATCGGACGCCGACAGCAGTTCCTCACGCTGCCGCTCCAGCCACGTGTACGACGACGACTGCGCCGGCGCGGTCATCTTCGCCGCGGCCGTCACCAGCCCCTCGTACTGCGTGACGCCGACGTCGAGTTGGCCCACCGCCGCACCGATCGACCGCTCCAGGTGGCTGGCGGCCGCGGACGTGGCCCGACCGGCACTCTCCATCGCCACGACATCGGCCGCGACCGCCCGCAGCGCCTCGGACGCGGATCGCGCGGTTTCCCCGGTCCGATCGAGTTCCGCGACGTCGACGACCGCGGATCTGCCCAGCACGCCCACCAGCTGTTGCAGGCTGCCCTCGGCCCTCGCCAGGCGCTCCAGCGGTGCCCGCGCCGCCGAGCCCGGCGGCGGGAGCGGCCTCCGTGACACCGGGGCGGGCGGCAGCGGGGTGGCCGTGAGGCGGCGGTAGCTGGTGATCGCGGCGACCGCGGGGATCGCGAACAGGGCAGCCGCGCCGCCGGTCGCCACCATCGTCCAGTCGGGGGCCGACGCGACGGCCAGTGACGCCGTGCCCACGACACCCGCCCCGGACGCGATCCCGAAGCGAGTGGCTCGCTTGCGGACGCGACGACGCTTGCGCAGCATTCGCTCACGCGGGTCGGACCAGCGCCGCATCGTGTCGGCGACGGATCCACCGACGTCACGCAGCACGTTCTGCGCGGTGTCGATGGCCGACGCCGCGCTCGCGGAGAGACTCCCGTCCCCGAAAACAGAGCCGGCCGGCCGGGAGTTTTTCCCGGACCGGCCGTCTCTCGTGTTGCTCATCGAACCGTCTTCGTGTTCGCCGCGAGGATTGCTACTGCGCGGACGTCTCGCCGTTCGGCGACGGCGCGGGCGTCTCCGGGGCGGCAACGGGCTTCGCCGGAGCTGCGGCCGTGCCGCCGGAGGGCAGCGCGTCGCCCTTCATCGAGGCGCGGATCTGCTCGAGCCGGCTGTGACCGGCCATCTGGACGCTCGCCTGTTGGACCTCCATCATGCGGCCCTGAACGGAATTCTGGGCCAGCTCCGCGGCGCCGAGGGCGTTGGCGTAACGCGCCTCGATCTTCTCGCGGACTGCGTCCAGGCTGGGTGTGTTGCCCGGCGCCGCGAGGGTCTGGTCCATCGAACGCAGCGAGTCGGAGACACGCTCCTGCATCTTGGCCTGCTCGAGCTGGCTGAGCAGCTTGGTGCGCTCGGCCACCTTCGACTGCAGCGTCATCGCGTTCTGCTCGACGGCCTTCTTGGCCTGCGCCGCAGCCTGCAGCGCCTGATCGTGCAGCACCTTCAGATCCTCGACCGACTGCTCGGCCGTGACGAGCTGCGCCGCGAAGGCCTCAGCGGCGTTGGTGTACTGGACGGCCTTCTCGGTGTCGCCGGCGGCAGCAGCCTGGTCGGCGAGCGTGACAGCCTGGCGCGCATTGGCGTTGAGCTTCTCGACCTCGTCGAGCTGGCGGCTGAGCTTCATCTCGAGCTGACGCTGGTTGCCGATGACCGACGCAGCCTGCTGGGACAGGGCCTGGTGCTGACGCTGAGCGTCCTCGATCGCCTGCTGAATCTGAACCTTGGGGTCGGCCTTCTCATCAATCTTGGAATTGAAGAGCGCCATGAGGTACTTCCATCCCTTGACGAAAGGATTAGCCATGGGTTGATCCTGCCTCCATCTGCTGCGCCGCGCGCCGCGCGACCCGGTGCGCGACCGTCACGCACCGAACTGCTTGCCCGATCACGACATCACCGTTCGGCATGTCCGGTGCGTTCGTGATCGCTGCTTTCGAATCTATCGGTTTCCGTCGACCGCCGACACCGCTCAGGCGGCCGCGAGCGCCCGCGCCGTCGGTGCCGGGATGACGACCCGGGTGTCCTGCGCAATGCGTCCGCTCACCGGCGAAGTGTCGGCACCGACACGCTCACGATTGGCGGCGCCACGAGCCGACCCGACCGCCGACACGGCACCGACGGCCAGCGTCTCGCTCACGTCGACCAGGACGTCGGACAGGGGGACGTCGAGCGCGTCGCAGATCGCCGCGAGCAACTCGCTCGACGCTTCCTTGCGGCCCCGCTCGATCTCGGACAGGTAGCCGAGACTGACCCGGGCACTGTTCGACACCTCGCGCAGGGTTCGGCTCTGCGAAACGCGGGTGCGCCGAAGACTGTCACCGATTGCCTCACGCAATAGCAGCGCCATCTCGCTCCTCCTTCATCCGATACCCCACTCGTGAATACAAACGCACGAATGCATGGTCTTGGTTCCCGAAACCCTATCGCGCTAGACGGTCGAGCAAACTCGACACCGCCGCGCGGACACTGCCGAATCGGATTTCCCAGCGATCACCGCTCAGGTCGAGCCTCGTGACCTCGGTTCCGTCGGGTCCGGCGACGCCCAGAAAAACGGTGCCGGGAGGATGTCCGTCCTGCGAATCCGGTCCGGCGACGCCGGTCAGCCCGACGCCCCAGTCGGCGACGCACCGCCGCGCCGCGCCCTCCGCCAGCTGCGCCGCGGTCCGACGCGCCACCGGCCCGTCGGCGACCAGGATGTCGGCGTCGACGTCGGCGAGGGTGCTCTTGAGGTCGGTGGCATAGACGACCAGTCCCCCGCGCAGCACGACACTCGCGCCCGGTACGCCGGCCAGTGTTGCCGCGAGGAGCCCGGCGGTGAGGGATTCGGCGGTCGCGATCGTCTCCCCGCGCCGCGTCAACGCCTCGATGACGTCGCGGGCGGGAGCCGCAGCCGTCAGCGGGTCGGTCATGCGCCCGCGCGCCTGACCCCGGCCCGCAACCGCACCGCCTGGACCACGTAGTCGAGGCCGGTCGCCACCGTGAGAACCACGGCGATCCCCATCAGGGTCGCACTGAACGGCGCGAAAGCGTCCGGCAGCGGGATCAGGTAGAGCCCGATCGCCACCGACTGGACGAGGGTCTTGAGCTTGCCGCCGCGACCGGCGGGGATGACGCCGTGCCGGAGCACCGCGAAGCGCATCAGCGTGATCCCGAGTTCGCGGGCCGCGATGATGCCGGTCACCCACCACGACAGGTCGCCGAGCATCGACAGCCCGACCAGCGCGGCGCCGATGAGGGCCTTGTCGGCGATCGGATCGGCCATCTTCCCGAAGTCGGTGACGAGGCCATGTTTGCGGGCCAACTGCCCGTCGATGCGATCGGTCACCGCCGCCAGCGCGAAGATCGACGCGGCCGCGATCCGCCACCCCGTCGAGTGGCCGCCGTCCGCGAACAGCGCGACGAGGAACACCGGCACCAGCGCGATGCGCAGAACGGTGAGGATGTTGGCGATGTTGAGCAGCGGAACCGGGGTGTGGGGCGCGACGCCCTCGGCGGGACGGGCGTCGGGAGCGGCGGTCACGTCACGGCGCGGCGTACTCATGACCGAACCGATCCGGCGGTACGCCCAGGCACACCCGAGACGAACGGGACGTGGCGTGGGGCGATGGATCGGGGCGGCACACTGCCCACAATATCGGTTGTGCCTATGACTACTGTGCACCACATGACATCTGCGACTCCGACAGCTGGCACGAACGAGGCTGAAGGGATGCAGGTGCGCCGCGCGCGTACCTCGGACGTACCGGAGATCAAGCGGCTGATCGACATCTACGCCGGGAAGATCCTGCTCGAGAAGAACCTCGTGACCCTGTACGAATCGGTGCAGGAGTTCTGGGTCGTCGAAGAGGCCGGCGTCGTGATCGGATGCGGGGCCATGCACGTGCTGTGGTCCGATCTGGGCGAGGTCCGCACGGTCGCGGTGGACCCTCAGGTCAAGGGCCGCGGCGCCGGCCACCTGGTCGTCTCCAAGCTCGTCGAGGTGGCCCGCGCACTCGAACTCGAGCGACTGTTCGTCCTCACCTTCGAGGTGCCCTTCTTCGCCAAGCACGGTTTCGCCGAGATCGAGGGCACCCCCGTCACCGCCGAGGTGTACGCCGAGATGTGCCGCTCGTACGACACCGGCGTCGCCGAGTTCCTCGACCTGAGCTACGTCAAGCCGAATACGCTGGGCAATACCCGTATGCTGCTGACGCTCTGACGACTTTCGGATCCCGGGATCGAGGAATCATGCCGCTCTTCGCCGTCCAGTACACCTACGCTCCCGAGAAGTCCGCCCTGCGTGACGACCACCGGACCGACCACCGGGCGTGGCTGGCCGATCTGGTTCGTCGCGGCATCGTGCACTCCTCCGGCCCGTTCGCCGACGGTGGCGGTGCGCTGATGATGGTGGAGGCGGCCACCGCGGACGACGTGCAGGAGCTGTTCGACCAGGATCCCTTCGCCAAGCGCGACCTGATCGAGCACCGCACCGTGCGCGAATGGATCCCGGTCTTCGGGGTCTTCGTCCGGTAGCGAAACCCGCGAACCCGCGGCACCGACGTCACCGTCGGCGCCGCGGGTTCAGTCGCTTCCCGGGCTACTTCTTGTCCGCGAGCGCTTCGGTGTGTGCGGTGTCCTGGTCGACGACGCCGTTGCGGGTCTTGATCAGGCTCGCGACGGCGGTCACGACGAGGACGCCGACGATGACGCTCAGCGACATCACCGTCGAGATCTCGGGCACCGCGACGTGCTCGCCGCCGTTGATGAACGGCAGGGTGTTCTCGTGCAGGGCGTGCAGCACCAGCTTCACGCCGATGAACGCGAGGATGATCGACAGTCCGTACGACAGGTAGACCAGGCACTCGAGCAGCCCGCCGATCAGGAAGAACAGCTGCCGCAGGCCCATGAGCGCGAACGCGTTGGCGGTGAACACCAGGTACGGCTCCTGCGTGAGGCCGTAGATCGCGGGGATCGAGTCGAGCGCGAACAGGACGTCGGTGAACCCGATGACGACCAGCGCGAGCAGCAGCGGTGTCACCATCCGCTTGCCGTCGACCTTGGTGACGAGCTTGTCGCCGTCGTAGGTCTCGGTCGTCGGCAGGAATCGCTTGAGGGTCCGGACCAGCTTGTTCTCGCGGTCCTGCTCGCTCTCCGGTCCGTGGCCGGCGTCCTTGATCAGCTTGGCCGCCGTGTAGATCAGGAACACGCCGAACAGGTAGAACACCCAGCTGTAGGTGTTGATCGCCGCAGCGCCGACCGCGATGAACGCGCCGCGCATGACGAGCGCGAGAACGATACCGATCAGCAGTACCTTCTGCTGGTACTCGCGTGGCACCGAGAACGTCGACATGATGATCACGAAGACGAACAGGTTGTCGACCGACAGCGCCTTCTCGGTGACGAAACCGGCGAAGTACTCCCCGCCGAACGTGGTTCCCCAGACCGCCATCACGAAGATGCCGAAGGCGATCGCGAGGCCGATGTAGACCA
>Ga0131853_10018265_pt1 | contig 12759 bp, 7 predicted proteins | sample TergutLab28metaG_FD_92764 | JGI IMG/M metagenome (GOLD analysis project Ga0131853, IMG submission 92764) | Labiotermes labralis P1 segment gut microbial communities from Petit-Saut dam, French Guiana - Lab288 P1 (version 2) (version 2) | ecosystem: Host-associated > Arthropoda: Insects >...
GGTTAGGTTAGGTTAGGTTAGGTTAGGTTAGGTTAGGTTAGGTTAGGTTAGGTTAGGTTAGGTTAGGTTAGGTTAGGTTTAGAAGAAGGGCAAACTTAAACTTACTTTTTTTTCTCTTCAGCTGCTGGGAGGTAGATTTTGTGACTCCCAGTACTGTTGACAACACGTTCATTGTTAGAAGAATAAATCCTATGTTTGCTGCTAAGTTTCGAACATATCTCATCTGTTATGTATAAAATGCATATCCTGCAGTAAACACACACTCACACACACATATGGCCAGTCTCAGAGTCCACTGCCATTTCATCCCTTTTACCTGTTCAGAAAAATTGTGAATTCTGAAAATTTCTTATCAACTACTATGTGTAGCATGCCTTACATTTTATTGCACATTTTTGCAAATTCAAATTTGAATTTCGCCTTCATTTTTTACAAACTAACACCATGGTGCAGCGTCCTTACTGATAAGTTAATAGCAGCACATCTGCTCAACAAATCTCCCCCCACCCCCTTTTTTTTTGTAACTGAAGAATCGCCACCTTATGCTAGTCAAATGAATCCGGTCTGAAACAATGCATTCTATTTCTCTACCATCAATTCTAATACTATCCCTGCAACTCACCATAGTACTTCGAATTTAGAGCCTGAAGTTTATAAGTATTTTTTAATCCTCTCATATGTGCTACATGCCTCATAAATCTGATCCTCGCCATTGCGCGTTAATTTTAGGTACTTCGTGAAAATTCCACACAAATCTACAAAATTCCAGCTGTTGAAGCACTTCTTGTTTATAAAGTATGAACGTCTAATATGCAAGGTTAAGGCGCAACTTGAAGTGACATCATTCTGTGCATGCATCATAGTCACCATTTATAACTTTGGTAGGTCAGACCACCAGCCACGCTAATGCAACAGGCGGTCAGACAATAAACACATCGCAAAAGCATCTGGACGAAACTGAGATATAATGTCGCGGTGGCCGTGATGTGAATGAGTTGAGCACCTGGCCATATATAGCTTCCTAAGCAACCGCGACGTTCGGCAACATTTGTGATAAAATGTTACGAAACAATTATGTGCGCGGAATGTATAAATATCGGCCCCGAGCTAGCACACCGGTACACTTACGAATATAAGCTGTTATCTTTTGTAGGTTCCTGTCCTTCTACTTAATTCTGGCCAATGTTCTCATTCTTATTAATGGAATGCTGGTTAATTTCATCCTATTTTCATGTCTGTCTGAATGGTCAGTGCGGGCCAGGACCTGCTGTTTTCCGGGTTTCCGAACTTCGTTTGTAGGCACGTTTTAGGTCTCTTTGAAAAAGGAATCATCCGGTCGTAAGGTCTGTTACTGCACAGGACCTATAAACATAGGAAGAACGCAAGCATACTACATATATCCATGCTACAAGTGGGATACAATGGATAGTATTGTGGCCTCCGCGATCACCCGGTCTCAGTCCTCTAGAATTGTACATATCTGTTATCTGTTTACAACCCGCTTTGTTTTGTTCTCCCGTTTCCACTGGTAGGGTATCTAATGACTTCATTACGTAAGCGTTTATAAGACAGTGGTAGCTATGTGCACCACATGTCTGAACAAGAAATTCTTCGGATTTTACATTCTCAGTGTATGTGCTGTATGCGATTATTAGAACAAATAGCCATTACGTGTGAGGAAGGAACTGAATTTTTATGTACTTATTACGTAGAATTCGTATCTCGGGAATTCGTTTACCTACTGTGACACCATCAGCTGGGGAGTACGCGATCTGTTTTCGTAGTTTGGCCAGCTGACTGACTGTATGACAGAGAAACTTCGAACCGGTAACTGTGAACGTATTCACTACATACCGTGTACAAACCTTACAACAACATGCAGTCATCAGATCTGTAAATCATGGTTGGGTACGTAATTTTGTTGCACACAGTGATGATATCCTTATCGTTGCACCGTGCATGTCGTAGAGTCATTTAATTAGCACACCAACTAATGCACATGCATACAATTTTGTAGATTAAAACATTTAAAATCGCTTCAACATGTTTCGATCCTAAGATCATCTTCAGGGAGCTACACTGGTCCTTGCTAAAGTCACATTTTTTTAAAAAAACACTCACTGATTAATTTCCTTATATTAACTAGGTGCTGTGGCAGCATGTCGTTTTGTGTAACATGCTGCCACAGCACCAAGTTAATATAAGGAAATTAATCATTGAGTGTATTTATAAAAAAAAATGTGACTTTAGCAAGGACCAGTGTAGCTCCCTGAAGATGATCTTAGGATCGAAACATGTTGAAGCGATTTTAAATGTTTTAATCTACAAAAAAAAATGTATGTGCGTTAGTTGGTATGCTAATTAAATGACAGTGATGATATGTTGTTTAATATTTGTAATGTCGGGGGAACAGACAGTTCGCCTGGATACACAGTTAGTTACATATTTTCAGATTATTTGTTAAAAATTCTTATTACACGAATATGTAGGTACATAAAATGTACGTTGTGCATTCCTTGTGGCTTATATGGTAATCTGCCTTTTTACAAGGTGCCAGTAGGATTTTATAATAATATTGTTTGTTGTTTAAGACGAAAGCGTTTATGTTGGCCTCATCGCTAGTGTCTTCTGCAAAAGTAGGTTATGGTTGTAACCTGTCTGTTTGTTCCGTGTTTATTGTCGTGGGATCCGTTTCGCGTATGGTATGATTAGGAACTGAGCTTATTTTGACTGTATTTACAATTCTTATTATAAGATAAGTTTTTTTCACTGTGTTTCTAGTCTGTATATATACAATGTAACTAGACAGTTGGTGTTTACATCATTTTCTTGTGAGTGTGAAGTCTGATACTTCCCCGCGAGGTTGGTTTGTTGTGTTGGTCCTTACGCCTATATTAACTCGTGTTCCATTGGCGTTGTACCCTGTGCCTCTATCTGCACGGGTTTATAGTTGTTTGCCGCTGTTTTTGTCGAGTCTGGTGTGCTCTTACTTTTTTTTTGTCGGCCACAACACAGTACGGCCAACAAAAAAGGACACAGAATTTACAATTAACTTATTTCTTGGTTTAGATGATTCCCTTAGGATTTGGGTTATGTTTTAATACGAGGATATTTCTCATTATTCATGTCACTACTCAGACAGATAGAAGCGTGGCCCGGCCCAGGATCCTCTTTTCACAGTTTTCTTGGTCTTCCTCGCTCATGTCGCCCATAATAGTCACAGATCGGTGCTATCTACGGCAATCCATTTTTCTGTGTTTTCATTGTAGTGGTTGGTTATACTCTGACGGTTCATTGAAATGTATTTAGCTACCTAAGACCGTGAACTTTCTGTGGATGCTCGAGTGTTCAATTCTTACTTTGGCCCCTAGGCCAATAACCTAATTATTTTGTCATAAGTGGTAGAGTATCTCTATATTTTGTGTGTGCGTATGTTGCAGCTGTCTGTTATACGTTTCAGTACTGTAGAGGAAATGAATTACTGCCCGGTGATGATTCACGGATGACTGGAGATTACTAGTGTTTATGACATCACGAAACAGTTTCCAGTTCGCATTGTTAAAGGCGTCGGTTATCTGCAGCTGTCACGGTTGAAGAGAAATCTCGTCTGGATTTTAGCTGAAAGACGAGACATACAAGAAATGAAGAAACGAGCTGAATGGAAAATAAGAAAAGACTCGAAAAAGAGGAAGAGTTTCAAACATAACGGTGGAAAATTTTCTGCTTGGCGCCAGATTAATGGGCTTTACAGAGCGGAGGTGTGGGGTGACACAGGGTGGACAAGAAACTGACGTAGGTTCTGCGGTGCGCAGTACCACAAGAGGAACTCTCTTTATGGCCAGAAGAGAAAGTAAGAGAAGAACTTTTTATTTACTTTTCCGCGATGCCATCACGTTCTTGCTTTCATCTAGCGCGGAACTGTACAGGCGTCGAGTCTGGAGACTCTACAGGCGTCAGGATTATGTAGTTTGGCCCAGCTGCAACAAAGATAACTTGTTGAACTTGTCTTCAAGCTTTGTTTAGCCCTGTTTTTTTTTAGAATAAACGCGTAGATGGGTACCCAGTTACTGAAGTATGGACAATTTGAATAAAGACAAATGATCGCCTTTTGGTGTAGGAACGAAACACACAAGTCATCCTTGTATCGTGTTTTATTAATCCCTAAAGTTGAGGATAAATTGCGTTGGATACGTATTTTAAAACCTTTCTTTCTTTCTTTCTTATCCTTTCTTTCTTTCTTTCTTTCTTCCATGTTAACTCTTCTTCCCCTTCTGTAACCCGTTGCACCTGTAATTGCGCCCGGATCGTATTCCCTAAACCATTCCAATTAGAGAGTTGAAAGTGTGTAATGAGCAGACTACCTTTGAACGTTCTATATTGACTCTCGAAAGCACAGTGGTTAGCGACTATAAAAACCACTTGCTTTAAAGTGTAAAATGTCTGCATTTTACACGTATGGATTATTTCTGTCGCATACAGTAACTGCACTTGTTTTGACATCAAAAGTAACCTGCTGGTCTTTTTAATGAAGACACATTTTAATTTTATGTAAGACAGGCAATGAACTGTTTATCAGTTTATTTGTTGTATTCGCGCCAAGGAAAATAACAGGGAGCTACACAAAAAAAAATAGTTTTGTGTATTTCGAAACCAGAGATTACATTTCGATTTTAAATTCCGAATGGCAAGACGTGTCTTGTAAGTTAGAATGAGACAGAGGTAGTGTCTTTCGAAACTACAGGCTTAGGCCAACACACGACTCGAAAAGACTGTGTAGTTTTTATTGCTTTGTGACAGTAACGAGGTCAACTACGTGAATAACATAAGGAGAGTGTCCGTATTGGTGTATCGTCCGTTGTCTGTGCGCGAAAGTTGCGCGTTATTCTTTGCACGAACATAACTGTGCAATAAATGTTTATTAAATACCTACATATGCACAAATAAGTAGTGTAAATTTATATTAAATTACTCCGACATGTTTCAGTGTTAAAACACTATCTTCAGGGAGTTTACAAGTTGTGTTAGCTAAACTTATGAAGTATTAAAATGATAAAATACAATATACTAATGTGTTGTTGTGATAAAATCATGGTAAATGTGGCCGCATATGTAATTCCTGGTTATATTACATAAGCGGCCACATTTACCAAGATATTATCACAAAAACATATTACTATATTTTATTTTATCATTTTAATAATTCATAACTTTAGCTAACACAACTTGTAAACTACCTGAATATGGTATATTAACACCGAAATATGTCGGAGTAATTTAATATAAATTTACAGTACTTATTTATGCATATATTGGTATGTAATAAACATTTATTATTCAATATGCAGAGTATGAACATAAAAATTACTGTGAAAACTGATATAGATCGAGAGGGAAGTTTTTCAGTGATTGTCTTCATTGGAAAATACATAAACGTATTTAATTTTATGTAACTCGTAATTTTCCCTTTCCGTTACCTTAAAACACAGAGGGGTACAAGAAGATGCGTAGGAAAATGGAGATACCTCCCGGTGCAATGTAGGAGATACATGTATTTTGAAACGTGAAAGGATGCAGAGATGGCAAGAGCGGCTGTTGAACGATACATGGCTGTACCTAAACGAGGACATAGCACATAAAATAATTAAGTGTGTCAAAATAACGGGATTTGAAATTATAGATAAATTTCTGTTCAGATTAAAATTAAATAGGAAGACCATGTGCAAAACACGATGCAGGCTTTAGAGAAAGTGACGTAGATATACTATAAATAGAAATATTTTAGTGTGTAGAATAGCCTAGATGAGACTAGAACCTTGCAAACATAAAAAATAATGTAGATAAACTCCAGTGAATAGTATCGAATATAGCTGATTTGCAATGGCAGAAACCTAGTGTTACTTGTCATATCCGAAGAAATTTATTTGAAATTCAACTAATAAATTTCGATTTCATAGTTGAGATACTGCAGATATAATCATTATTAATCCTTTAAAAATGCAGTCGCTTATTAACACTGTAAAGGAAACACGTTACTGATTTTTTTCCAAAACTCCTGTAAATTCTATGCACATTGGAGCCTTGATCCTTCTTTGTGGGTTTAGCATAGTAAACTGTTTACTAGTTGCCAGGTTTTCTTCTTCTGCTATCATCTAAGCCACTGACTTCACACATATTCCGTAATAAGTAACTCAGTAATTTACTAATGAACTAAGTGAACAAATAATTACTTAACCACATAATTAAATGATCAGCTAGCTGATTAACTTGCTCATACTCTGCCTACCGTGAAACATTCGACGGCATTTCAGTACAACAGCTTCTTCTATCGAACCGCAATGTTCATCACCGTCACTAAAAAGTCCATCATTACGTCATATTCTGAGATATTTCACTCCAGTTTTCGTTCTAGTGACACAAGATAATCTAAATTACTTTTCATTCGTTTCTTTCAGTATGCGTCGGTATTCCGACGTTGTCCCTTCAACCGCCCTGATCTTCTTCCATGCCTATTAATTCTTCCACTATCATTTTCCTTTGTTTAAGCACCCCAATAGGCCCTAGATATTAGTATATACTGTGAAATGCCTAGTTTTGTTGTTTCTTCAATGTCCAGTAATTTTTATTACTTGCGTTCCAGTGAAACTACTCTCTTAAACATATGTTCTGATAATAAGTCATTTTCTTTGCTTTCATCATAACAAACCACGTTACGTATCATTAGAAAGCGTAATAAAATGGCAGTGTTAGTGCCTACACTGACATTGAATAAACGTAAGCGTTATTCGTTTAAGGCAATTTGTTTTCGACTACGGTAATTACGTACTGGTCCGATGACGTGAAATAAGGAGAACGGTTGTAACAGGACCGTTGTGTTGCGTGGATACTGGCCGATATTGTTCAGATTGTAACGCATATAGACCTATGTTGCCGCTTTAAAATCATTCTGATTACTAGGAGCTTTCACATTAAATCCATTGCAGTTTTCCCCACACAGTGTTTTTCATTCGATTCTCACAGTACACAGCTGTTACTTCTCTGTGCAGTTTAACATATTTTCCTGTGTAATTGAGACTCGCTCTGTTTACTCTGAAGTATGAAATCAATTTGTATGTGTTATTCAGATGTAATTCGTGCTTCAGGGTCCAATAATTTAGCAGATGGAGGTGCATGAGGCAAGATATTTTGAATCAGAGAAATGTCTTTTCGTCCGTTAGGCATTATTTACTTTTATAAAATTGGCCACGTCGATTTAAAGCGAGAGGCTGATGCTCGAGGCAAGATACTACCCACGTTAATGCCAGAACTATGATGGAGGTCATTAACTAGGCTTTTTGTGAGTATATTTTAGTTAATTTATTTTCACCTCTTATGGCAATGTGTTCACATTTAAATACACTCCTACCCAGCTGCTCTTCCAGTCAGTACCTGCAAAAAATGACGCATATATAATAATATGGGACGAGCTTCTGTATTACCTAAAGTTAGAAGTTTGCAATTGATGTAACATCTTAGTACGATTATTTTACTACGTAATTTGCATTTTAGAAATATAAGATGTTCACAACTGATGTAACTCCTTAATATGTTTATTTAATCACATGATAAGATCATAAGATGAATACCTATGCATTCACACGATGAAGTACGCATCAATATACATGTTGGTAACTTTTACTAATCCCACGATTTATGATATAAGACGAGATCTCGTCCCCCTTCCAAAATCACTACACATACTGTGTAGTCACTTAATAAGTTCTTTGGACAACCTGATGATGGCCTACATACAGAGCCAAAACATGTAGTTGTATATTATATATCGCTACTAACTGTAATATTGTTGTATTCATGATTCTATGTATATATAGATATATACACACTACAGCTTTGTATTAGAATTCCTTCTTCAGTGTTGCCAGGCATCGTGACACAACGGTTTACGACTCTCCGACAACATTTTGTTTCAGCGCTGGAAACAGATGGTAATTCATCGGCAACAGTTCCCCTGATAGCCACTGTAAGCTCCTTCAAGGGTCAGGAAGTCCAGTAACTTCTTGAACTTTTAAGATGGGACCGATAGGCTGTCCCGAAACGTCGGTACGGAATTACCGCTCTGTGCTGAGTAAAATTCCAGACGAGCGCGTATCTGGAAAATATACTCTGGCACAGAGGTAACAACATTCTGGATGAACGTTCCCCTTCGCTGTCCAGAGTCGCTCTTCTGCCTAGGAGACAGAGGCAGCCGGCTCCTCCGATAGTTTGGTACCTAATCTTCGTAGTTGCACCGTGCATGTTGATAGTATTAAGTCATGTTATGCGTGTGGATCGTGCACGATCCATACGCATAACAGGACTGAACAAAATATGCAGCCACAATACCGATAACTTCAAATAACGATATGTGACCGAAGTCAACATTGTAACTTTAACGAAGCACAGGCTGAGAGCTCCCTGATGATGGTTAATATAAACCGAAACATGGTGGAGCAACTATTATAATTTTAAATGATTTTAACTGTTTAACAACTTTATAATAATTTGTGTGCATTAGTTGGACAAATAAAGGACTTAATTTGGTACCTACAATATCAAGCTAAAAGGCTTCACGTCAAGTTCTTATTTCCTGCCCTATGCTGAGCACGTTGCTTGATAATGTATGAGACGCCTAAAGTAGTGGCAGCTATTGGTATTCGTTGGTGCACTGGTTTGCATATGTTGAAGGTGACTAGTGCTCAGAGAGGGGAGCGCAGATTAAAACTCGCCCATAGGCCCATCCGTACGGTAACGGAAAAACTATCCCGGTGACGTCGAACGAGCTGGGTTCTCCTGCTTCTTGGACATAGTGCGTTATAATTAGTCCTATGTAATGTCATATGGTACGAATGAGTATGATCTGTCATGACTGGACCTGGAGGCAAACACATTGACTACGCTGGGAATATTCCTACACACGGCTGGTTACACACACGCACATATGTATTGTTTGTAGGTTTAAAGATACGCATATCTCTTCATGTTAACATCAGTGAGCCCATCTTCATAACCACAACTCCTGACCGTCGGGACGGATAGATCAAATAAAATATCGCTGCTCAACTTACGTACAATTTGTGAAATGGACGGGGAATGTGGCACGCATGAGCGGGAAGAGAAATGTATGCAAGGTTCTTGTGGGGAAAACACGACGGAAAGAGGCCATTTGGAAGAATCAGGCGTAGATGGGTTACAGTATTAAAATGGGTTTAAAATATATCGCATGTTATGTTGTGGACTGGATTCATCTGGTTCATCTCGCAAACATTTGGATGTGGAATATGTTTTTGGTTATAAGTTGGTTTCAGTTTGCGAAACGAAACCTATGAATTTGTTTCTGTAGTGAACATATCTGTTTTGGAGTAGGCTTTCCATACTGACCTATCAGAGCAACGGGCTACCTCCATCTTGTCAGCCACCAGAGAGATGCAGGCGTTAGAATTCTTTGAAAAGTGTGGAAGGAATTTACCCGGCCAACGGCGCTTCGCCCTAGTAGAGCATAATCTCTATTTCCCGTTCCAGTTCTTGCGGGAGTAATAAGACTATGGGACAAAGAAATTAAGTTCAATTTCTGTTAATTCAAAACCTATTAGAAACTTTGTTCAAGGACTTAATTTTCAAAGATTTTGCATCACAGTTGCGGGAATACAACTGTTTAGGTACTTTTTGCCAATTTATGGGAACAAAGTATTTCTATTATTAATATTAATAATATTACGAAAAAATAATCCCTCACAATAGAGTCTGGAAGGAATATCACTGTACGAAAACGTAGGTTGTATGAGGTTATTTTAGTTTAGTTTCTGTTTCGTTTTCGACGTGTTTTCGGCGTTGGTAGCCGTCAATAAGCATAGCTATTACATAGTCTTTAAATCCATTTACCAGATACATCAACCAACAAGTCCCAAACCGGTATGTCCAAGAAGATATGATTATACGGTAACAATGCCACATAAAATGCTTCTTCAGTATGGAATTATTCGAAACCTTTTGGATCGGAAGGAGAAAACACAGAGTTCAGCCAGTCACAGGCCATACCATTTGTCATGTGATGTCTTAAATCAGATAACTGAATGTTTGCCTTGAGTTGTCTTCATTTTCCGCAAAGGCTGTATCCTCTGTGCGTTTGCCACGATTTCTAATTTTCTTTGTTCTTATGTGCTGAAAGATAAACAAATCAATATATTTGTATAAAAATAAATGTATCTTTTACGTTACAAAATAAAATGTTGTTCTACACGAAGATCGTAAAAGATGAACACGTTTATGAATGGATATACAGCTGCAGTTCTAAACGACGATCACACATGACAGGAAATGTGTGTAAGATGTAACATTGAGGCGCTTTCGTGCAGCCATTGTTGTAGTGGAAAAGCAATAAATATTAGATAATCTGTGTGTGTGTGTGTGTGTGTGTGTGTAGCGTTAGGTATCCAGCATGCAATGTGCAAGCTCTATGTTGTCATCTGTGGCGTGTCCGGCTCTACTGTATTTTTCTACCCTAACTCGTCATCAGCACTATTGTCAGAAAAAGTTATTGAAAATAAAATGTGTTTTTTATTTGCTCTACAACTTTTCTCCGAAATATTTCTCAGTCTAAGAAGAATTCAGCCAGATATTATAATAAATGTAAGTCCGTCTTCATGTAAAGTACCTATGCTTCTTGTCAGATTTTAATTAAACTTGATTTTTCTCAACTGATTTTCGAAAAATACTCAAACGTGAGATTTTATTAAAATCCGTGCAGTGGGAGCCGAGTTAATCCATGCGAACTTACTGACGGACGGACGGACGGACGGACTCACAGGCATGACGAACTGATAGTCGCTTTTCGCAGTTTTGAGAATGCGCCTAGCAAAATGTCAAATGTGTGTGAATTGCTGTATATCTGTAGGGCCTTGTTCTTTTAATGGTGCTTTGTGTCAGAGATCATCATCATCATCACCTATGACACGTGGCCTCTTAGGGTTTATGCAACAGCTGCTGAGGTGTCTCTAATATTCCATTCCCCCATTCCTGCATGATACAGTCTGTTTTGTTAGTTTTTGTATTTTACCTTTTATTTTAGTTGTTCTTTACTTCCTAATTTTACTTTATCATCTACCAGTTTGTAACCTGAAAATTTTGTAAATTTAAATGTCGACTCTTCCTTGTCGTCTGCTGTTTTAATGGTAAAAGGATTCATTTATATAAAGAAACAAGCATCATACCAAAATTTATGCTGAAGTATGAGGAATCATACGTTCTTATGACATGCCCTTTTCGTCATCATATAACCCCAGACAGTTACAAGTGTTGCTCTTTAGAGTATGTAAGTGTCAATAAATTTTTTTCCCCATATTTTCCTAAGATGCCATGATTCTTCTTTTTTAAACCGAAAGAAAACTGTAAGTGGCAGTAACAGTCTTCGTTGTGAAACTAATCCGCATACACGTACAACTGATCCGAGATTCTGTGTCCTAGATTAGAGAGCTTATACACAACTTCCAACTACCCGTTGATATTTCAACTGGTATTTCGCAAGTGTTATTAATTAAACTGCAGTGTGTGCGCAGAGCGGTGCTGTATGCACACTCGTAGCAAATGCAATTTCTCTGACGCCACACTATTTCTTGGTAGGGGGAAAGGGATACAAGCCTCGTCTTACTGCCCACACAAAGCCCCTAAGGTCTCTAGAGACGCCCCATGGTGCTGCAAGAACTAGTTTGAAGACGTCTTCTGCTACTACAGCTAGAAGAAACCGAGCTATATCCCCTCTGGTACCGGGTATTGATGGAGCCCAACCTCGCGACTGAAGGCACATTTATTCCACCCGACGACGCTCCTCCTCCGGAGTAGAAGAGAGGCTGCTCACAGAACATCTTCCTTATTCACTTTGTTACGTGGAAACAGTCCAGCACAATATGAGACAGACAGCGTAATGAAGAGAGAAGTGGTTTATTAAAAAAGAAGAGAGGAGAATGGAGTTGAGGAAAAATAATCAACACAAAAGAAACTGTTGGAGGGGAAAGGAGGATTGGCATCGATTGAATTACAGACCCGTGAGAGTTGTGGTTGATTCTGGCCATGTCCCTCTGCTGTCTAGAAATGTAATTCACTTAATTTTACAAGTAATCACATTTTTACTGTAATTCAGTGTTGATATATTTTAAACTTGTTACTCGGCATGAAACATCTTTCGTATTGAACTACAGATTACTTCTTAATCTTGAGCTTGAAGTATGTTCTTCTCAGACAGAAGGAATTCTTAGTGGTTCGCATTTTCCACCGTAAAAGTGGTGAACAATAAATTAACGTCTTATAATAAAACCAACGAGATTCACTAATATCTCAAATTTAAGCACTTTATTATCCAACCAATACACGATATATAATTTGTAGATACTATCTAAATTATTAAAATATTTAAAAGTGCTCCAACGTGTTTCGGATCACACAGGATCCATCATCAGGGAACCTTGTACAGTGCTTGGCTAAAAATTACAAGAATGATTCTGTGTGTGTCCGTTGACATGGACAAGGTCGGTGTTGTGGCAGCATATTCTGACACGTTGTGCGTGTGTGTAGTTCACTGTATATGAGTGCCTTCCTATACAGTGAACTACACACACGCACAACGGGTCAGAATACGCTGCCACAACACCGACCTTGTCCATGTCAACGGACACGATAGAACCATTCTTGTAATTTTTAGCCAAGCACTGTACAAGGCTCCCTGATGATGGA
>Ga0131853_10018267_pt1 | contig 12758 bp, 14 predicted proteins | sample TergutLab28metaG_FD_92764 | JGI IMG/M metagenome (GOLD analysis project Ga0131853, IMG submission 92764) | Labiotermes labralis P1 segment gut microbial communities from Petit-Saut dam, French Guiana - Lab288 P1 (version 2) (version 2) | ecosystem: Host-associated > Arthropoda: Insects >...
AGGCTCACGGCGCCGACGGTGCCCTGGATGGTGTCCAGCAGCGTCAGGCCGGTGAACACCCGCATCGTGAGCTGCTGCTCGTGCGGGGTGAGGGTGGCCCACGACTGGATGTCGTTGGACACCGGCACCTTCTCCGGCAGCCAGAAGTTGCCGGTGAGGCGGTCCCACACCTCGGAGTCCTTCTCGTCGGGTACGCGATTCCAGTTGATCGCCGATACCCGATCAATCAGCTTGATCTTCTCGCTCACGATTCCCTCACTCCGTTCGAGCCGTTCGCCGGCGTCGCCTTCACCGATGTCACAGCATGCACGAGACGCAACCCTCGACCTCGGTGCCCTCGAGCGCCATCTGACGCAGGCGGATGTAGTACAGCGTCTTGATTCCCTTGCGCCACGCGTAGATCTGCGCGCGGTTGACGTCGCGCGTGGTGGCGGTGTCCTTGAAGAACAGCGTCAGCGACAGGCCCTGATCGACGTGCTGCGTCGCGGCGGCGTAGGTGTCGATGATCTTCTCGTACCCGATCTCGTACGCGTCCTGGTAGTACTCCAGGTTGTCGTTGGTCAGGTAAGGCGCCGGGTAGTAGACGCGACCGATCTTGCCTTCCTTACGGATCTCGATCTTCGCGGCCACCGGGTGGATCGAACTGGTGGAGTTGTTGATGTACGAGATCGAGCCGGTCGGCGGGACGGCCTGCAGGTTCTGGTTGTAGATGCCGTACTTCTGCACCGATGCCTTCAGCTCACGCCAGTCGTCCTGAGTCGGGATGTGCACGTTGGCATCCGCGAACAACTGACGGACCCGCTCCGTCTTCGGCTCCCACACCTGGTCGGTGTACTTGTCGAAGTACTCGCCCGAGGCGTACTTGGACTCCGGGAAGCCCTTGAAGTGGGTGCCGCGCTCCTTCGCGATCAGGTTCGACGCGCGGACCGCGTGGTACACGACCGTGTAGAAGTAGATGTTCGTGAAGTCGACGCCCTCGTCGGAGCCGTAGTAGATCCGCTCGCGCGCGAGGTAGCCGTGCAGGTTCATCTGCCCCAGGCCGATCGCGTGAGAGTCGTTGTTGCCCTGCTCGATCGACGGCACCGAGTAGATGTGCGTCTGGTCCGAGACGGCCGTCAGTGCACGGATCGACGTCTCGATGGTCTGCGCGAAGTCGGGCGAGTCCATCGTCAGCGCGATGTTGAGCGAACCGAGGTTGCACGAGATGTCCTTGCCGACATGGCTGTAGGACAGGTCGTCGTTGAAGTACGACGGCGTCGAGACCTGCAGGATCTCCGAGCACAGGTTCGAGTGGGTGATCTTGCCCTCGATCGGGTTCGCCCGGTTCACCGTGTCCTCGAACATGATGTACGGGTAGCCCGACTCGAACTGCAGCTCGGCGAGGGTCTGGAAGAACTCGCGCGCCTTGATCTTCGACTTGCGGATCCGCTTGTCGTCGACCATCTCGTGGTACTTCTCGGTGACGTTGATGTCCGCGAACGGCACACCGTAGATGCGCTCGACGTCGTACGGCGAGAACAGGTACATGTCCTCGTTCTTCTTCGCGAGCTCGAACGTGATGTCCGGGATCACGACACCCAGCGACAGCGTCTTGATGCGGATCTTCTCGTCCGCGTTCTCGCGCTTGGTGTCGAGGAAGCGGTAGATGTCCGGGTGGTGCGCGTGCAGGTACACCGCGCCGGCACCCTGACGGGCACCGAGCTGATTGGCGTAGGAGAACGAGTCCTCGAGCAGCTTCATGATCGGGATGACGCCCGAGCTCTGGTTCTCGATCTTCTTGATCGGTGCGCCGTGCTCACGAACGTTGCTGAGCAGCAACGCAACTCCGCCTCCGCGCTTGGACAGCTGCAGCGCCGAGTTGATGGACCGACCGATGGACTCCATGTTGTCCTCGATGCGCAGCAGGAAGCACGACACGGGCTCGCCGCGCTGCTTCTTGCCGGAGTTGAGGAACGTCGGGGTGGCCGGCTGGAAGCGTCCGGCGATGATCTCGTCGACGAGCTTGGTGGCGAGCTCCTCGTCACCCGCGGCGAGGGTGAGCGCGACCATGCAGACACGGTCCTCGAAGCGCTCGAGGTAGCGCTTACCGTCGAACGTCTTGAGCGTGTAGGAGGTGTAGTACTTGAAGGCCCCGAGGAACGTCGGGAAGCGGAACTTCTTGGCGTACGCCCGGTCGATCAGCGACTTCACGAACTCGCGCGAGTACTGGTCGAGCACCTCGGGCTCGTAGTAGTTCTCCTCGACCAGGTAGTCGAGCTTCTCGTCCAGGTTGTGGAAGAAGACCGTGTTCTGGTTGACGTGCTGGAGGAAATACTGCCTCGCGGCGGCGACGTCCTTGTCGAACTGGATCTCGCCGTTGGGACCGTACAGGTTCAGCATCGCGTTGAGCGCGTGGAAATCCAGCTCGCTCGCCGACGCGTCGGGTCGTGCCGCAGCGCGCTCTACACTCCCAGCCGGGGCTGAATCTGTGATGGTCGGTGCCACTGTTCACTCTCCATGAATTGTGCGAGGCCCTCGCGCACGGCGACGACGTCCTCGGCTGTTCCCATTAGTTCGAAGCGGTACAGGTACGGGACCCGGCACTTCTGTGAAATCACGTTCCCGGCGTAGCAGTACGACTCGCCGAAGTTCGTGTTGCCGGCAGCAATCACCCCTCGAATGAGGTCGCGATTGTGCTTGTTGTTGAGGAATCGGATGACCTGCTTGGGCACATAGCTCGTGTCGCGCCCCGTGGACGTCGTGCCTCCCCCGTAGGTGGGGAGGATCAGGACATACGGTTCGTCGACCTCGAAAAGGCCTTCGCGGTCATGAAGCGGAATGCGCGTAGCGGGGACACCGAGTCGTTCGACGAATCGGTGTGTGTTCTCCGACGCGCTGGAGAAATACACCAGCGAAGCCATCGGCATTCACCATTTCACTCGTGTGGATCGTCCCCGCGGCGCGGCCGCGCGGTGGCTCAAGCAGCGTTTGCGGTGAGGTCCTTGATGCGGTCCGGACGGAAGCCCGACCAGTGGTCGTCACCGGCCACCACGACGGGGGCCTGGAGGTACCCGAGCGCCATCACGTAGTCGCGCGCTTCAGGGTTCTCGGAGATGTCGACGACGTCGTATTCGAGACCGGCCTTGTCGAGGGCGCGGTAGGTGGCATTGCACTGAACGCAGGCGGGCTTGGTGTAGACGGTGATGCTCATATTGGTCCCTCTTTCCAACGGCCTGACGAGCTTGGGTCGTGCACTGTTCACGCCGAGGATGGGCCTCATCTCCAACCCGGGATCCGGTTCGTTCCCGTTGTGCCCCCTCGGCTGTGTAGACACTACACCTTGTGGCCGACAGATACGCACAGCGCGAGATCTTGTGAGTGACACGCGTGAAATTCCCAGGTCGACACCTTGTCGAGGAATCGATTCAGGGCGCGTCCGGCGTGTCGCGCACCACATTCACGGGGGTGATTTCCGGCACACCCAGCGGGCCTGGAGATCACGGGCACAAGCCGCTTCGCCGGCGCCCGATCAGCGGATCCGTCGCGGTTCCGGCCGCGCCGTCCAGCGAGTCGCCGAGACGCCGGCGCACGCCGCGACACGCCCGGCGCCGTCCCCGCTAACGACACGCCGGAGCGCGACACGCGGAGCCTTCGACGGAACCCGCACGACGAAGGCCCGACACCCCCGAAACAGTCGTTAACTGGCCGATAACCATCGACCGAGCCGCGGCACGGCACCACCGTCGTGCGCCGGGGGTGCCCGGTGCCCTCGCATCCCCCAACGCGCCCTCCCCCTCCTACTACTTCGCGGCGGTGTCACGCATCGCGCGCGTCACCCCGACATGCAGCGCATCACACTGTCCGGCGGCGACCTGACGCGATTCGTGTCGATCGGCGACCCGACGAGCGCCTTCTCGTGGTGTTCCGGGCGCGGGCGAGGACCGGCCGCCGCGGCCGCAACGGATCGGCGGCGTGTGGGACCAGGAAGGGCCGCGGCCCGAGATGCGCGGCTGTACCGTCCGACGCTGGGTCCCGGAACGGTGCGAGATGGACATCGACTTCGCCGTCCACTGCGGCACTGGCCGCGGTCGGCGATGGAGCAGTCCGGGCTGTGGGACACGCCCGAAAACGCCGAATGTCACACGCGTTCAGTTGAACTGAACGCATGTGACATTCGGTCAGATGCGCGGTGATCCGAACGGATCAGGCGTCGACGAGAGCCTTCGAAGCGTCGACGAGAGCGGTGACGACGCCGCCGACCTGCTGGGCGACCTCGGCGTTCTCACGCGGATGCTGGTCGCCGAACTTCTGGATGGTGCCGCCGATGGACAGCTCGGCGTCGAGGACGTTGCCGCCGGCGATGCCGAGAGCCTTACGGGCATCGTCGTGGGCCCACTTGGCAGCGTTGGGGCTCGGGGAGGCGCTGATGACGGCGACCGGCTTGTCCTTCACCGCACCGGCACCGTAGGGGCGCGAGATCCAGTCGATGGCGTTCTTGAGGACGGCGGGGACGGTGCCGTTGTACTCCGGGGTGACCAGGAGCAGGGCGTCGGCCTCGGCGGCCGCGGCACGCAGCTCGTCGACACCGGCGATCGCGGCGCCGGGGACGTCGACGTCCTCGTTGTAGAAGGGCAGGTCGCCCAGGCCCTCGAAGATCGTCAGCTCGACGCCCTCGGGGGCGACGGCTGCGGCGGTCTCGGCGACCTGGCGGTTGACGGAGCCGGCGCGGAGGCTGCCGACGAGGGTGAGAACGCGGGTCTGCGACATGACTGGTGTTTCCTTCGGTGGTGCGGTAGTTGACGCTGCAACAGGTATAGCAGCATAAGCGGACCGCGGTCCACTTATATTCCCTCTGGGCTACGATGCCTGATGTGAACAGCCCGCTCCTTCCGCTGGTGGACGCCGAGATCCCCGAACGATGTGACGCTGCCCGCAATCGGAAACTGCTCCTCGATGCGGCGGCGCATCTCGTCGCCGAGCGAGGCGTGGACGCGGTCACGATGGAGGCCGTCGCCGCGAAGGCCGGGGTGGGCAAGGGCACGGTGTTCCGACGCTTCGGGAGTCGGTCGGGTCTGATGAACGCGCTGCTCGACCACACCGAGCGCGAATTGCAGCAGGCATTCATGTTCGGTCCCCCGCCGCTCGGCCCCGGTGCCGACCCGATCATCCGGCTCATCGCCTTCGGCCGCGCCCGCCTCGACATGGTCACCGTGCAGGGTGACGTGCTGCGCGCCGCCGAGGGCTCCCCCGAGGTCCGGTTCGCCGGACCGGCGCGGGCAGTGACCCTGCGTCACATCATCACGCTGCTCACCGATGCGGGCGTCGACGGCGACGTCGAACTGCTCGGTATCGCCCTGCTCGCACCGCTGGAGGCAGGCCCGGTGCTGTACCAGATGCGGGTCCTCGGGATGTCGCATCAGCGCATCGCCGACGGCTGGGAGGACCTCGCGCGCAGGATCACCGGTGCGCACCCCGCTTCCGGCTAGGGTGTGGCCATGCGCACGCTTCCGGTCGCTCTCACCCTTCTGTGTGCCGCCGCGCTGAGCGCATGCGGCAACGCGGCCGACGGGTCCGACGGGTCCGGAGCCGGTTCCACCACCGAAACATCGGCGGCGTCCACGCCCGCCTCGCCGGCGGACGCATTGTGGGGCCGCACGTTCCTCTCCACCTCGGTGACCGGATCGACGATCCCCGGCGGCGGCCCCCTGGAGGTGGCGTTCCCCGAGCGCGGCCATATAGCAATGAGCGCGGGCTGCAACCGGGGCGTGAGCAGCGTCGACCTCACCACTGGAACCGTCCAGACCGGTCCGATCGCGACGACGAAGATGGCCTGTCCGGGCAGTTCGTCCGGAGCAGACGAGTGGATGACGAATCTCTTCGCGGCCCATCCGTCGTGGACGCTGACCGACGACAGCCTCACCCTCGCGTCCGGCGAGGTCACCGTGAACCTCGTCGACAAGAACACCACCGAACCGGATCGACCGGTGATCGGCACCACGTGGGTCGTCGAGTCGTTGATCAGCCCGACCGCGGTCGTCACGTCGGCTGCGCTCGAGAGTTCGGCCCCGACGCTGACGATCGGCCAGGACGGCCAGGTCACCGGTTCCACCGGATGCAACCGCTTCAGGGGCCCGGTCCGGGTGGGCGACAACACCATCACGTTCGGGACGCTCGCAACCACCCGGACCGCCTGTCCGGACGACGTCACGGACATCGACCGGGCGGTGCGGCACGTCCTCGATGGCCAGGTGACGTACACCGTCGACGGCGCGACCATGGATCTGATGCAGCCCGACGGCACCGGACTGCACCTGCGCGGGAACTGAGTCGTCAGAGCGCGTCGCGCAGCCAGTCTCCGAGGACTCGGGCGCTGGCGTCCACCTGGGCGGGCCAGTCCATCGCGGAGTCGTCGGCGTGGTCGCTGACGTGCTTGACCAGCCGGCACCGCGCACCCACCTGTGCGCACGCGAACGCGACGGCGAAACCTTCCATGTCGACCAGGTCGGCCCGGGCCGCGAGGGCGTCCCGAACCTCCACTTCGGAGATGAACGAGTCACCGGTCGCCAGGACGGTGCCGTCGCCGTCCTCGATGTCGATCACGTCACGGGCGGTGTAGCCGAGCGACCGCAGCACCTCACCGCTGAAGTCGTGGTTGAGCACCGCCGACGGCAGGTACAGGCCACCGTGGTGGACGTGCAGAGCACCCGCGGTCCCGATGTTGACCACCAACGGCAGGGCCTCCGGCGGGTACTGCGCAAGAGCCCGCGTCACGGCCACTGCCGACGCGACCTTGCCGATGCCGGTGACGACCACGTCGAGGCCGTCCGGCACGTGCGCCGCCTCCTCCCGTGTGGCGCTCACCACGAGGATGCCGGTGCTGTTCATGAAGAATCTCCAGAGTTCTGGTCCGGCGCCGAGCGGACCGCATGCTTACATCCTGCCGCGACTGTTCACGGCTGCGCGCACCCGACGCTACAGTTTCGCCATGGCGATTCCACGTGCACAGATCATCGAGCAGCTCGGCGTCCACGCGACGATCGATCCCGCCACCGAGATCCGTGAGCGCGTGCAGTTCCTGGTGGACTACCTGCGGTCCACGCCGGCACGGGGATTCGTACTCGGGATCAGCGGCGGACAGGACAGCACCCTGGCCGGACGCCTGGTCCAGCTGGCGGCCGAGAAGCTGCGGGCAGAGGGGCACACCGCCGAGTTCGTCGCGGTCCGGTTGCCGTACGGCACGCAGTTCGACGAGGACGACGCACAGGTCGCGCTGAAGTTCATCGCGCCGGACCGGTCCCTGACCGTCAACGTCAAGCCGGGAGCGGACGCAACGATCGCGGAGGCGTCGCAGGCGATGCACGATCTCCTCTCCGACGGCGACCGGCTGCGAGACTTCGTGCGCGGCAACATCAAAGCCCGCGAACGGATGATGATCCAGTACGCGATAGCCGGCGAGGTCGGCTACCTCGTCGTCGGCACCGACCACGCGGCCGAGGCGCTCACCGGGTTCTTCACCAAGTTCGGCGACGGCGGTGTGGACGTCACACCGCTCACCGGTCTGACGAAGCGGCAGGGCGCGGCGCTCCTGCAGGAGCTGGGCGCACCGGACAGCACGTGGCGGAAGGTGCCGACGGCGGACCTCGAGGATGACCGGCCGTCGCTTCCCGACGAGGTGGCGCTGGGTGTGACCTACAAGCAGATCGACGACTACCTCGAGGGCAAGGACGTGACCAGCGACGTCGCGGACAAGCTCGAGTGGATGTATCGCAACACCCGGCACAAGCGATCGGTGCCGGTGACCCCGCTAGACACGTGGTGGCGCGAGTAGCCACGTCCTGACCAACGGAGGGCGGACACGATGACGAAGTATCTGGTGGCAGGCGGTACCGGAGTCGCCGGCCGGTCCGTGGTGGCCGAGTTGGTGCGGCGCGGCGGGGACGTGCGGGTCCTCAGCCGACACGGCGGTTCGCCCGGAGCGGGCGTCGAGCACGCGGTCGGCGACCTGGTGAGCGGCGACGGACTGGCCGCGGCGCTGGACGGCGTGGACGTGCTCATCGACACCACCGACGGCAAGACCCGAAGCGCCCGTGAAGTTTTCAGCATGGGCGCGAGGAACCTGCTGTCGGCGGCCGCGACGGCGGGCATCTCGCACGCGGTCCTGCTGTCCATCGTGAACGTCGACTTCGGGCGGTTCGCGTATTACCGGGCCAAGACCCGCCAGGAGCGGCTCTACCGGGACGCGCCGCTGCCGACGCACGTCGTGCGCGCGACGCAGTTCCACGAGTTCGTCCCCATGATCTGCGCGCCCTTCGCCCGGATCGGGATCATTCCCGCCTTCACCCACACCCGGTTCCAGCCGATCGACACCTCCGACGTGGCCCGGGCACTCGTCGACGCGGCGGAGCAGGGTCCCACGACCGAGCCGACCGTGGTGGGCGGCCCTGAGCTCCTCACGATGCGCGAGATGGCCACCGCGTGGAAGGCCGCCACGGGCACGCGCGGCCGGGTGACGAACATCCTCATCCCCGGCAGCATGGGCGATTTCTGGCGGAATGAGTGGAACCTGGTGCCGGACAACCAGTTCGGCACCGTCACGTTCAAGCAGTGGCTCGCGCGACGCTGACGCCGGTCAGCCGCCCGCGAAGGGCGGCAGCACGTCCACCCGCGCGCCGACCGACCGGGTCAGGTCGCGCGTGAGTTCGGAGTCGACCAGGTAGGCGGCGACGCCGAGGATCTTCGCCATGCGCTCGCCGTAGCGGTCGGTGAGCGCGGCACGCAGGTCCGCGAGATCGGCACCGGCCGGCAGCGACAGCGTCTCCTCGGTCCGGCCCGCGGCCTCGGCCGCCGCCGCGAAGAACCGCACCTCGACCGCGCACACCGACGCGCGCACCGAACCCGCCGCCACGGACGTCCCCGACGTATCAGCCACCGATCGCTCCCATACTGCGTTGCGGGGGAACGAATCCCTCCGCATTGATGCCGTGACCGGCCCACTTGTCCCACATTGCGGCGCGCCACAGCTGGGCGAGTTCCTCGTCGTCCGCGCCGGTCCGCAGTGCACCGCGCAGGTCCACCTCGCGGTCGCTGAACAGGCACGACCGGACGGTCCCCTCCGCGGTGAGGCGCGTGCGGTCGCAGTCCGCGCAGAACGAGCGGGTCACCGACGCGATGATCCCCACCGTCGCGGGACCGCCGTTCACCAGCCACTCCTCGGCGGGCGCGGACGGATCCTCCCGACCCCGCTCGCGCAGATCGAACCGGTCGCCGAGCACGTCGAGCAGGGCCTGCGCGTCGACCATCTTCTCGCGGGCCCACTCGTGGTCGGCGTCGAGCGGCATCTGCTCGATGAACCGCAGCGCGCAGCCCGCGTCGAGGCACCACTGCAGCAGATCGGCTGCCCCGTCGAGCGTTTCGGACATCAGCACCGCGTTGATCTTCAGTGGCGCGAGTCCGGCGGCCTGCGCGGCCCGGATACCGGCGAGCACCGAGTCCAGACGGTCGCGGCGGGTGAGTTCGGCGAAGTGGTGCCGGTCGATCGTGTCGAGCGAGACGTTGATCCGGGACAGCCCGGCGCGGGCGAGGGCGTCGGCGCGATGTTCGAGGCCGACGGCGTTGCTGGTCATCGACAGCGGAATCCCCGGCACCGCGGCCGCACAGCCGGCGACGATGGTCTCGAGGTCGCGGCGCATCAGCGGCTCGCCGCCGGTGAACCGGACCTCCCGCACTCCCAGCCGGTGCACGGAGATGCCGACCAGTCGGACGATCTCGTCGGCACTGAGCAGCTGCTGCGACGGGATCGCCGGCAGCCCCTCGGCCGGCATGCAGTACGTGCAACGCAGCGAGCACTTCTCGGTGATCGACACCCGCAGGTCGCGCGCGATCCGCCCGAAACGGTCCACCAGATCGGGGACGTCGGGACGCCCGTCCACAGGGGGCGCCGAGGCGTTCGCAGCCGACCGCACGGTGGGAATGCCCACGTCCACCGCGGTGCGCGCGCGAGTCACCGTCGTCATGCCACCAGTATGCCGCCGACTCCTCCCCGGGGTCGGCGAAGATGCCTAGGATTGGCTCTCATGGCACAGGCGCAGCGGCACTCAGGCCAGACAGGTGCGGCACGGTCCGTCGAGGACCACGTCGCCGCGGTGACCGAACTGCTCGGCCCGCTCCTGACCCGCCCCTCCGAGACCGTCCGACTCGACGACGCGCTGGGCCGGGTTTTGTCGTACGACGTCTCCTCCCCCGTCGATCTGCCGCTGTTCCGGAACTCGCAGATGGACGGATTCGCCGTCGATTCCGCGTCGGTCGTGGACGTGCCCGTGACCCTGTCGATCGCCGCGACGGTGCCCGCCGGGCCGGCCGAACCCGCCCCGCACGTGCCGGGAACGGCGGTGCGGATCATGACCGGGGCGGTACTGCCCGAGGGCGTGGATGCCGTTGTGCCCGTGGAAGACACGGAGGTCGCGGACGGCAAGGTGACGGTGCGGCGCTCGCGCGGTGTCGGCGAATTCGTGCGTGAGCGCGGCAGCGACGTGCGTACCGGCATGCTGCTGTTGCCCGCCGGCACCGTGCTCGAACCCCGCCACCTCGGTGTGCTCGCGGCGGTCGGCCTCAGTTCGCTGGCGGTGCGAACACGGCCCCGCGTTGCGGTCGTCACGACGGGAGCCGAGCTGGTCGACGTCGGCGCCGTCCCGGCCCCCGGCCAGATCTACGACTCCAACAGTGTCGCCCTGGTGTCGAGCCTGCGGGCCAACGGCGCCGAGGTCGCCGTCGCCGACCGCAGCAGCGACGAACCGGACGCGTTCCGCACGTCGCTGCGCCGCGCGGTGGCCCGCGCCGAACTGGTGATCACGTCCGGCGGGGTGTCGATGGGCGACTACGAGGTGGTCAAGGACGTCCTCACCGAGGCCGGCGCCCGATTCGGCCCGGTCGCGATGCAGCCGGGCGGGCCGCAGGGCCTCGCGCTGGTCGACGAGATCCCGGTCCTGACGTTCCCGGGGAACCCGGTGAGCACGATGGTCTCGTTCGAGGTGTTCCTGCGGCCGCTGCTGCGCCGGGCGGGGGGCCTGCCCGCGATTCCCCGGGAGGACGCCGTGCTCGCCCACGACCTCGCCTCGATTCCGGGCAAGCGCCAATTCCTACGCGGCCGGCGCACCGATGCGGGCGTCGAGGCGGTGTCCGGTCCGGGCTCGCACCTCGTGGCGGCGCTCGCGTGGGCGGATGTGTTGATCGATGTTCCCGCCGACGTGACCTCACTGGCGGCGGGCGAAGTAGTGAAGGTGTGGCCCCTGTAGTGACCGAGCACAACACGAGCGAACTGAGCCACCTCGACGGTGAGGGGCGCGCCCGGATGGTCGACGTGAGCACCAAGGCGGACACGACGCGGGTGGCGGTGGCCGCCGGCGAACTGGTGACCACCGCGGAGGTCGTGGCATTGGTGCGCGCCGACGACATGCCCAAGGCCGACGTGCTGGCGACCGCGCGGATCGCCGGCATCGCCGGGGCGAAGAAGACGTCCGAGCTGATCCCCCTGTGCCACCAGTTGGCGCTGTCGTCGGTCAAGGTCGAGTTCGGGTTCACCGAGTCGTCGATCACGATCGAGGCGACCGCGAAGACCAAGGGCCCCACCGGCGTCGAGATGGAGGCGTTGACGGCCGTCGCGGTCGCCGGGCTGACCCTGCACGACATGGTCAAGGCCGTCGACCCGGCCGCGACGCTCGACGGCGTCCGACTGCTCACCAAGGAGGGCGGCAAGCGCGGTCTGTGGCGGCGCGCCGAATCTCACCCCGCCGAGGAGCCCACAACCGGTGTCGCCGGCGTCCGACCGGGTTCCGCGACCGTGCTCGTCGCGTCGACCGGCGGCGCCCGCGGCACCCGCCCGGACACGACCGGCCCGGCCATCGCCGAGTGGCTCACCGCGCGCGGTCACGCCGTCCGAGGGCCGCTGGTCTACGCCGACGCCGACATCGCCGCCGGGCTCGCAGATGCTCTCTCCGACATCCCGGCGCTGGTGATCACCACTGGCGGGACGGGCGCCTCCCCCACCGATGCCACCCCGGAGGCGACACGCGCGGTGCTGGATCGGGAGCTGCCCGGGATCGCCGAGGAGATGCGCCGACGCGGGACGAAGGTGACCCCGCACGCCACGCTCAGCCGCGGGCTGGTGGGGCTGTCCGGCCGCACGCTGATCGTGAACCTGCCGGGTTCGCCGGGCGGGGTGAAGGACGGGCTGTCGGTGCTCGATCCGATCCTCGAGCACCTGCTCGCGCAGATCGCCGGCGGAGGTGCCCACGGTGCATGATCTGCTGGCCCGCATCTCGGCCGACCCCCTCGATCCCGCGGCCGTCGACGCCGCCGTGTCCGGGCCCGAGCACGGCGCCGTGGTCGTCTTCACGGGCGTCGTCCGCGATCACGACGGCGGCAAGGCGGTGTCGGCACTCGAATACCAAGCGCACCCGGAAGCCGAGCGGTTCCTGCGGCAGTGCTGCGAGCAGGTGTCCGCGCGGACCGGGCTGCCCGTCGCGGCCGTGCATCGCGTGGGGCAGCTGACGGTCGGCGATCTGGCGCTGGTCGCGGCCGTCGCGGCACCGCATCGCGCCGAGGCGTTCGCGGCGTGCGCCGAACTGGTGGAACGAATCAAGGCGGAGGTGCCGATCTGGAAGCGGCAGCGGTTCGCGACCGGGGTCTCCGAATGGGTGGGGCTCTAGCCGACCGGTATGGTGGCAGGCACTGGGCGTCCCGCGAGGGGCGTCCAGCGTCGTAGAACGCTTCATTTCTCGAGC
>Ga0131853_10018268_pt1 | contig 12757 bp, 6 predicted proteins | sample TergutLab28metaG_FD_92764 | JGI IMG/M metagenome (GOLD analysis project Ga0131853, IMG submission 92764) | Labiotermes labralis P1 segment gut microbial communities from Petit-Saut dam, French Guiana - Lab288 P1 (version 2) (version 2) | ecosystem: Host-associated > Arthropoda: Insects >...
CGAACCCATTTCCTAACCATGCCATCACTCATCGCATTGTCACCATACACTTGACAGATCTGGTGATGAATCTCACTTGGTAGCACATTCCTAGCGTTCAAAAAACGAATTACAGACTGTATTCCACAGTCGGCGGCCCCTTCAATCGTCTTAAACATGTTTAGCGCACAGGAACAAACATAAACATAAAATGAATTTCACGAAATAGCGTCTGTGGCTTCTCAATTGATAGAGGAAGTCATTGAACATGCGCAAATTGACAGTCTCGAGGATATGGGCAGACGGTACTTTCTTTCCGTATAACCTACGTATATACGTAACCTGGGCTAAAGCCGAGGTTAAGGATACACGTAACTGTGCCTCTATCCTCCCTACACGCCTTCACGGGGTGGACAAGGAGACATTTACCTTTTCTCCAGGGAGATGAGTTTCAAGATTCCAGTCTTCATGGATGAGTAATACCCTGCCAAAGGAAGCAGCATATTCCTCCGAAACAGCGATAGTTATCTACCAAATTACACGGCATCAAATCCCAGACGACGTAATGGCTCGTCCTCAGGTTGCAGATGGAGGAACAGCCTCCAATATGGAGGGTAGCTACGAATGTATTGAATAAGCAGTAGCGGACAGCCGACAAGGTGTTGTCCTCTAGCTTGGAGGTTGGGCGAGGTGCGAACAACTCCTCACCGGGAAAACGTATCATGTTGCGAAACAGTCAAAGAGTAAGCCTCGGACCTGGACTGGCTCTATAATGCAACCTCAACAACGAAAAAGGGACATGAAATTTGGTACGTGGAAGTTAGGAGGCTGTAAAGGGCAGGCTAACTTACAGCAGCAGCCAGGGAATTAAAGAGTCCACTTGGAAGACACAGGCGTAGATCGGAGGATAATATTATGATGATCTTCAGGAAGTTGGATGTGGGGGCAGGACTGGATCGAGCTGGCTCAAGGTAGGGACGGGTGGCGGGCACTTGTGACTGCAGTAATGAACCTTCGGGTTCTATAAAATGCAGAGAATTTCTTGACTAGCTGAAAACCTGTTAGCTTCTCGAGAAGGACTCTGCGCCATGGAGTAAATAAGTAAGTAAGTAAGATGTCAAAACTACCAGGTCACAGAGCCAACTTGCGCTGTATGGACGAATTAAACCCGTGCACCTTACGCGGGGATTTGTTACAAAGTGCCAGTAGACGGTTAAGGAATACACACCGGCCAATAACGTAACGTAACGTAGGTGGAAGTCAGAGCCGGTCTGGACGCCGTGGCGGACAGAAAGATCTCCGCTGTGTCGGAGAATCTAACCAAGATTCTCCAAACCCCTAGTCCTTAGAATAGTCACTATACTGACCAAGCTACCTGCCCCTCCCCCCGCACACACGCACAAAATCCGCCTGTAACACTTGTAAAGTTTCGATTCGTGTCGTTTGGTCAGAATGCTGTTCAAACAATCACTAAAGACCACGATGACATGGAACCCACAGCAGTGCATGTTCCAGATTAAATGACACCCCTAATTTGTTGTCGGCTGCAGCACGAAACTGAACACGATGCACAAAACAATTAGTTATTTCGTCTCCTATATACATGTACAATACTGTACATTACAATAGGACCAGCTGTACACCGGTCAATGTACAGTCCCACCCATAACTCTGTCATCACTATATTTCGGAATGCAGCTAAACGTAAATTAACAGACATCTCCTTAGACTGCTTGTCCCGTGAAGATGAGACCGATAGGTTGTCCCGAAACGTCGGTAGCCAACTACTAATCTACGCCGCGTAACATCCCAGAAGAGTGAAGATATCATCTTATTAATTATGACAAGTTTTCTCTTGTTCGCTTTATCTTCAAGGAAGTGAAGTTGCAGGTCACCCAAGAACAGGCCAAGAAGACCCACAAGGGGAGTAGAGGTATAGCTGTAATCTTTCCTTTAACCTCGGCGTTAGATGATGTGGCGGATCAACGCTACGTCCCGGCCACTTTACCCCGGAAACAAGAGTCGGTACAGAAGGGTGGGTAGGCCCCACGGCGAGTCTGGAAGGGCGCGAAAATCTCACCCCCCACCGGGCTTCGATCCCGGACCGTCAAGCACGTAGCGCTAAGCTATCCCGGCCCGCTCAAACAGACAAACTTACATTTTAATATCCTAACATGTAGTGCCGGTCCCAGTGGCCGCGCGGCCCAAGAGGTAGGTCTGGGGCCGCTCGCCTGCTGAGGTTGTGGGTTCGAATCCCACCGGGGTCATGGATATTTGTCTGTTGTGAGTGTTGTGTGTTATCAGGTAGAGGTCTCTGCGATGGGCTGATCACTCATCCAGAGGAGTCGTACCGATTGTAGTGCGTCGTTGAGTGTGATACAGAAATCCTGCGAATGAGAAGGCCCTGGCCCCCTGGGGGGCTGTCGCGCCAAAAGAAAAAGAGAAAGAGAAGTTGTAGTACTTCCAGCAGAATACCTTAATTAAATATAATTACATATGTATGTGCCTATGTCGTATCTAAACTGTAAATTTAGTATGCAAACAGCTTTAATTATTGCCATTAAAATAATTCAATACAGAAGAGTCTCGTTTGAGAAGCTAACAGTTCCTCAACTAGTCAACAAATCATCGGGATTTTAATCAACCCAAGGTTTGTTTACGAGTTCACAAGAACTAGCCACTTGTTCCTATTCACAGCCACAGTTATAAAAAGTATTATTATTATTATTATTATTATAACTGTTATTGTCATCATCGTCAATCAACTGTTACAGTGACAACAATAAAGGACTTCGGTACTGTTGATAAATGTTCGGAATAGCACTGTCGGTTGTTTAAAATACAAATTCGAAGACATAAGCATAGAGTCTTAGACTTGCAGAAAAACATTTGTGCAAAATCAGGTGCCTGTTCGATTCTCGTTATGTTTGTTCCAAAGATTTTTTCTTCCCAATACGTGTTTAGCGATTTGCAGTCCAGAGGTGCGCAGAAACGCACGTGGGTATTCTTAGTGTAGAGCGAAACTGAAAATTGTCAAATCGAAATGAAAGTTTACGAAAACTCGCCAAACTTTAATAAAAGCTCGCGACAAAAATTTCGTGATAATTATTTCACCGCTTCGTTCATTCATGCAAACAGACTGGGCGGAAGGTTTGGACAGGGCAATTTACGTAGTACATAGAGGCTGCGCAAGGTTACTACCGGTTGTTCCTGTGCCTAATCAAGCATCATTCTATGAAGACACGGGGGAGTAAATGTATAGCTCCACAGATTCTTGACTCCGGCACTAGATGGACGGGAGTGGCTACCTTCAAGATCCGGTCTCTTTACTCCCGTTAGCCATTACCATTGGCCGGGAGTGTTCTTGAGCTATGGAGCCTGTATGGACAATGTGGAGGAAAACAAATCATCTTGCCCTTCCTGCGAATCGAACCACCGGCTGAGCAAGCAAGGTTCGTGTTGTACATCGCAAACTTGTATTTACAAAACCGAACACTTGGAAAACACAGAAGCAGAAGAAGTATAATATTAAAATGGATGTCGAAAGACCCAGATTGTGGATTATAGAATATTAATGTCATAGTTTAGGACGCGTAGAAGGCGAGAAATATCACCAGGTGAGCTGCTAACAGCTGATCCATAAAGCTGATAATTGAATTTAAGTAATGTAACACCTGATTGTACATACAGTTATCATAACCGTGATTAAACGACGAATTCCCCATCTGAAGTAAATTTCACAGACATGAATTAAATCGTAATGAAAAAGTGCACCAGTTAATTAGCAAAAAAAGTGGAGATATGAGGCCCACGTGAACATAAACACACAAAGTATACAAAATTAATTATTCACGTACTTTTAAAAGCAGGGCCAGATTTAAAATCCTTTTCAGTCAAACTTATGACGGAAAGTGATTTCACGTGTTATTTACCTAGGTTTTAAATATGATATAAATTACTTTGCATCCACCCCTTGAAATTTCCATTCTCAAGAACGACAGCTTCACTGACCTGATGCACCCAGATATCATCAATTATACTATCCCACCGTCAGCCAGACGGAATGTTCTAATGCAAAGTCTCAGCATCAGCTGCTTCTCAGATGCCAGTACCATCTCTCTTACGCCCCACACACAACGTGTCAGCATAAAAGCAGGCTAGAACACGTTTCTGAAGATCCCACAGGCTGACGACGGAACAGATTAGGTGAAACACGAACGTCAATGTCGATTCGTTGGCACCCCTTGTTCAATCCCCAAGGCCGGCCTAATTTAACTAACGTTCCTTGTGGTTTTTCTCAGTCACTGCGGGCAAATGCTGGTACAGTACATATTCCTGAAACATCCTGTCCACGCTCTCCTATAGTATTTCTCTAAGATATGTTTTAATATTATCCTTTAAACTGCTCAAGTACCGGTCCCAGTGACCTCGCGATCTAAGGCGTGGGTCTGCGGCCGCTCTCCTGCTGAGATCGTAGGTTCGAATCCCACCGGAGGCATGGATGTTTGTCTGTTGTGTTGTGTGTTGTCAGGTAGAGGTCTCTGCGACGAGCTGATCACTCGTACGGAGGAGTCCTACCGACTGTAGTGCGTCGTTGTGTGTGATCTAGAAACCTCGTGAATGAGGAGGCCATGGCCCGCGTTGGGCCGCAGCGCCAAGGGGGGGGGGGACTGCTTATGTATTTATATTTTCCCACCCGCACCACATGTCCCGCCCATCTCATTCTGCTTGATTTCTTCGCTCGAATAATACTGAGCCAGGAGCAAATATCATGAACCTTCAAATTATGCGGAACTTAGGACATTCTTTACCTTTCTCACACTTGTTACGAGTCCTGTTAGACACTGCTGTTTCATCGTCCTGAAGCTTAGCGCCTTGCTTACAAAAGTTGGAACTTATAAAAAAAAAAAGAATCCTTGACACTGCTAACGAAACACGACACGGAACATGATTCACAATTACAAATAATGCGGAATGAGCCGGCTGGTTCGGTTTTGTACATTAGCGGCGATAGACATTACTGCCGTGGATTGTAATACACAAATAATTACATTAAATAACTGCAGATTCCACAGGTGTTCGCGCAATGGACTAAACAAGATGCGGTTCTTCGTACAGTTACCTCTTCATTGACTAACTCGACCACAAATTTGTATCTTAAGTCATGAAGCATTGCAAAAAGAATTTATTTCTTGGGGCTGAAATTCCAGAGAGGTCAGAGCGTGGGACGTAGTTTGGGGACTGCTTGAACATGGGATCTCTGGTGGGGGGGGGGGAATCCTTCTAAAAACAAACCCGTAAATACAATTGCAAAAAAAGCCACAAATAAATGGGCTTATTCATGCGAAATTCACCAAATAGTAATAAAATATTGTGGGCCCAGTAGCTCAGTCGGTATAGCGACTGAATACGGGCTGGATGGTCTGGGATCGAATCCCGGTGGGGACGAGATTTTCCGCCGTCCAGACCGGCCCTGGGGCCCACCCAGCCTCCTGTAAAATGGGTACCGGGTCTTACTCGGGGGTAAAGTGCGGCCGGAGCATGCTGCTGACCACTCACTCCCTTCTAGTGCCGCGGTCATGGAAGAGTAGAGCTATACCTCTACCCATCCTCTGGGCCACAGCGGGCCTGTAACGGGATCACTTTACCTTTACCTTTTACCTTTAAGTAATAAAATATTGCCGAGTGGGTAACTGACAAATATATGCGTGTGAAAACCAAGTTCTTTCTTATGAGTCATGCGGTGGGATATATATAAATCAGCGTTTCGAAGGAACGTACTGTCTGCATCTTCAGAGTAGATTACGGTGGCAGCACATCCCTCAGGATGGTCGGTAGCTAATAGCTAATTATCAGACTATATGACGTCATGTTCTAAAAATAATTAATTCTTAATTTTCTTATAATCACCTGGGAGCTACCTGCCGCAAAATTCAGTGACACATACAGTGACTTCCTAAAACAAGGGAGCGAAAAATACTAAGAAAGATGAATGGCCCAATAAAAGATCAAAATATTTGGAGAATTCGAAATAATGATGAATTGCAGGTCATGTATAGAAAAGCAAATACTGTAACAACAACAAAAGCAAGAAGATTAGAGTACGTTGGTCATGTGGTAAAAATGTCCGATGACAGGACCGTCAGAAAAGTACTTTTGGGGAAAACAGGTGAGAGAAGAAGAGCAGGAAATTCAAAATACGAGTAAATTCACAACTAGCACATTTCGTACGTTTTGTTCCATATTGTACAGACGATACTGAAAATTACGTACACAATTCACAAATGCCAATAACAATTGACCATCCACATAAAAAAACAGAACCACACGTAACTTTCAAACCATTAATGCTGCGTCCTCTGTATGAACATGTAGCCTATTGATTTCCTGGCAGAAACTTGTTCGCTTTTTCTGCTCTGCGGTTTTGCTCTTCACAGCGCTGAATGTTTGCACAGTAATTGAATGATATGGGGTGGGAACAGAGGGTGATAATGTGTTAGGGAAAGGCTTTGGACAAACGTGATGTTTAATTTTAGCAGAAAAACCAATTCTATCATCGCCAACGAAGCTTCCGTTTCTGAGAGAAAATCCGTGGAGTGGATCTTATCCTGCAGCATAAGGGTACATAACATGACCGTGTATACAGGGCACAAAGTATACACAAAATTATACTTGTTTGGCTAATAATAAATATCGTATATTCCGAAACCTAATATATATAGGCCTAGCCATATACAAATTCACCCCCCAAAATCAATGAAAACCTTGTAGAGATAAAAAACGTTAGAGTTGTCCCCGTGCAAGCCATGATGGCAAATACCGGGAGCAGAGGTACAGCGCCACGCAATTCTTAACCTCGGCACTATTTCGAAGTAAGCTGTCACCTTCACGCCCCGGCCGTTTTCCCCCGGAAAGAGCTCTGATATCAATTGAAATAAGGGGCCCGGTGTACCCCAGAGGCCGTCTGGAGCTGATGGAGAAAAACGTTTCCCAACCGTTTAGGGACTCGAACCCCTGGTCGTCTACCCCGTAACCAGATCACTATATCAGTACTTTTCGAAATATTTCCAAGTTCCCAAGTCAGACGTGCCCCACTCAACTACCTTTCAAATAGTACTATATATTATTATTATTATTATTATTACTGCAATTGATTTGTCCCTCGGTGGCAGTAGTCCTTACACTTGTAGAGATAAAACAAATAAGAATAAATATACATAAACGAAGCAATATAAAACACAGTACAAACAATACAAAACACAGTACGTACAAGTACACATAATACCAAAACACCCCCACAATTGTCAAAACACCCCCCCCCCCCACATACACTCACCCACACATTACAAAACAAATTAATACAACAACAATGCGAGACACACATCAAATGAAAACTAGACCTGGGTTTCTTAAACCTTTTGAACAGCGACCCAGATAAGGCCCACAGCTTTGTCCCGCGACACCAGGAGACATAGAGATAAGTCTAAAATAACAAAAAATAGAGCATGTGGCATTTGAATGTTTTACTGAAATTAAGCTGTAAATTTAAGTACTTCTGCATGAGCCGGAGTTTACTGTTATGAATATTTTCACGGCTCCTATATCTGAAGCTGTTCTATATGATCTTGTAAATTTGGATTTTTACATGTTTTGTGAAAGGAACTTCTCAAACTGAGACAGTTATGCTAACCGTAAGATAATTTCGGGGCGAAAAAAAACGATATTTTTTTTATCTGATCCTACAGTTTTCCCTTAAGAAAATGTAAACCCTGACAGTAAAAAATCTGTGTCGTTGTTTGCAACATGACAGTCCAGCCAACACTGCTTACAATGTCACTACATGTACATATAGTCAGAAATAATAATGATTATAATACACGTATCAAAGTAGTGTGAGTTAGTAGGAAGATGCAAGAAAATATTTCGCGACTGACTCAGAATAGCGTTTGGGGTTCAAATCTGTGTTGCGACCCATAGGTTGGTAACACTGCTCCGTACCGACCACGTTGTCCGGCTCAAATTACAAACAGCAGTACAAACATGGGCTGGTGACCAATACAATGACACTCTGGTAGAGTTTCGTTTGCGCGTAACCCACAAAATAAGTAATTTATCAGAGCCAAATACATTTGGAAGAAAAGATATGAACTTAACTGAATCACAATTAAGTGGTAACACAAACTTGTGTTGACAAGTTTGTGTTACCACTTTAAAATATTTTCGGGTCACGAACAAACAAAGGCAGAGCATGTTATAGCACCGTCACTCGAAGGCCAAATTTCGGAATGAGTCTACGTAAAAATGTGGGTCGGGTAGCGTAGTTGGTATAGCGATTGGCTACGGGCTGGAAGGTCCGGAGATCGAATCCCGGTGGAGGCGAAGTTTTCCGCACTTGTCCAGAACGGCCCTAGGGCCCACCCAGCCTCCTGTACAATGGGTACCGGATCTTACCCGGGAGTAAAGAGCGACCGGGGCGTGACGCTGACCACTCACCCCTTCTAGTGCCGTGGTCAAGAAAGAGTAGAGTTACATCTCTACTCCCCCTATGGACAGTACGTCCTATACAGACCCTCAGTCAGTTACGTAAAATGCAAAATAACCTCACAGAACATATACAGGCAGGTTTACGGTCTCCCAGGGTGCAACAGTGTCCTACTCAGGGGAACGAAATTTCGGGCCCCAAAATGTGCGGGAAATTCCTTGAATAGTTGAGGAACTGCTGTCTTCTCGAGAACTATGTTCCATGGAGCTACTAAGCCGGGCTATGTACAGTACAAAATCCAGAAGCCAAGCAGTCCTCCAAGTCCTGTATCAAGGGTGACCACAACGCGGGTGGCTCACGTACCAACTGCGGCTCGGAAAGTTTGCCTGCACAAAATGATAATAAGGAAATTTCCATGCACATGAATCGGTGAACAGCATTTTAAAATATTTTATAAGAAAGCAGAATCGTAACTAAATTAACTAACTAACTAACTAAAACTAGCCGATTGTAGTAGAACAGAAAGAAGAGGCCATCAGAAAATTTTGAAAATTATATTTTATTTCATTAATATACATCTCTTTATTTTTCTTCTTTCGATCCCATTACAGGCCTGGAGAGGCCTTGAAGGTTCCAGGAGGCTGAAGGTCCCAAATTTCATGATATTCGGCACATGAAAGTGGTAAGGTTTTCAGCCTTACGCACCGGCCGCCTTTACCCTAGGAAATGCTCCTGATACTCATTTCTACTAGAGACTGAGACGACTCCAGGTCCATAGTGAGACCGGAAGGATTTTACATCAATGAAAAATTCCAATGGCACCACCGAGAATTGAACCCGATACCAATCGGCTCAGAGCCTCAACCAACTGTGTCACCGCGTGCCCCCCCCCTCCCCCGCCTCTTCCTTTCGTTGCCGATAAACCTGCGGCTGCCGAAGTTCTTCTAGTTGAGCACCCCTATTACATGCCTTTCTCAGGATCTACAGAAATGACGAATATACACTGGCCTAGCAGCTGCATAGAGCAAGCTGCAGAAAGCAAACCAACAGTGAAAACTCTGTCAACCACAACGCCATAATTTAAATTTTCACCGCCATGCATACCTCAAATCTCATATTAAAAAGATAAATCAAAAGATAAATCATTTAAGCTTTATATCTATTTGTAATGGAGCCCCCCCCCCAACAGTACAAATAACCACTCCCTGTATTCACTGCTAATTAGTGTAACTAGACAGAGACCAACCATCTGACACTTCCTACAGGTACACTCACCGCCGAAAGTGGTAAGCTCAACTCGTGAATTAATTACTGCCTTCCGACGCACGCACATCCTCAATCAGAAATACCCAACTCTGTATCACTTGCACCCTGGTGTCTTTGGAAGTGTTTATGAGTAACATAAAAATTGTAAAAAAAAAAAAGAACATAATTTCGTAATTGTTGGCAGATTAGCCAAACTAAGTGATGATTAACGCTTTGAAGCTCAGTTATTACTATATGTACCGCTTGGTTCAACACTAAAATCACTACACATCACTCGCACAATGCGCGTGTGCCTACACATTCCGCACGATTCTTAAAAAAAATTCATCATTTCCCTAACTAACTGCATAGAGGAAATTTCTTTTCAGAAATTAAAGGAACCACAAATAGTCAAAAAATTCTCCGCATTTTACTGAAACTGGAGTTCCGTTACCGCATTCAGCAGGTTCCACCAACTGTTCATATCATGAACCAAATCAGTCCAGTCCACACCCTGCCATGTAATGTCCATTTTAATACGTAGTACCGTCAAACCTACACCTAGTACAACCAACTGGTATTTTTCTTGCAGGTTTCCCCACCAAAATTCCGTACACATTTCTCTTTTCCACGGTGTGTGCAACAGGCATCATTCACCTAATTTTCTTTGATTTCGTAACGATAATAACGTTTGGTGAATAGTAAACAACACTAGCCGTTGTATCTCACCGGTGCGAGCACGTTCTGCTCTCCTTGATGTACGGATTTAATTTTTGTGTGTGATGTAAATTAAGTTCAGTCTTCAATCCGGCCAAATCTTGAAAATTTTCTGACACAAATTTATGTTTTTGATTTGACGTGAAAAAAAGGCAGTAAAAAAGTCACAAAAAGTCTAATTTTTCAATACACAAGTCGAAAATGGCTTTTTAAATCAAAGAAGAAAAATGAACTACATACAGTCTTACATTTTTATGACACGCAAGGCTAAACACCACCTCAATTTTAAGGTTTCTAGATCACAAATAATTAGACACACACACACACACACCTGGTAGGATTCCTCTGAATGAGTGATAAGCCCGTTGCCCCTACCAGGACAACACAAAACAAACACAAAAATCAAATCCATACACTCAACGACATTCGAACCCGTGATCCCAGCAATCGAACGGCCCCAGGCCCACAGTGTCCCATATTAGTAGGTTTTAATTGTTTAATTCCATAGTTGAGGAATTTTCTGTCTAGGAATGAAGTTAATCGTAACTGGATTATAGCACCTGACAAAGAGTTGGCAGTGACAGAACAAACAGGCAACTATCAAAGGGGCTTTTGCTAATCAACACGAAGCGGAAAACACGCTAGTGTTGACCGTCCCATCCAGTGCAAACAGAAGACGACCCCACTGGATCGGTCAACAAAAATTACAGCTGTCCAATTGAAAGAGTGGATCCGAATTTAGGGCTGGTGTTTCCCATAGAAATATTCAAATGGACGAAGAAACGACATATGGCAACGCCTAATGCAACATTGGAATCTAGTCACTTGGTCCATTACATCTACTGCTGAAACTTTAAAAGGTACACCCTGTAAAGCAATAAATTTAAAACGCACAGGAAGAACGTCAGTTCCAATTCGGTTCATGTATCATTTGTTCAGAATTGTTTCTATTACACGTTTACAGCCAAGTGATAAATGTAACTACCAACTGCTGAAATATTTTTTAAAACGCTGCATTTCCCCCTATCTATTTGATCCGAATAATTCAATCCAATTCAATTCTCAATTATTAACTTGCTAATTTCGCAGCGCAATGGTCAACCAAAAAACCGGCTAAAAATAAATTTAAAAAAATCACATGAAGATACACATAAACAACTCAGCATAAAAGAAAAAAACAGTTATAACAGATTCATCAACTGAATTAAATACTTAAACAGTATTGTTCAAATAGTAACATGAAACAGTAGCATAAAAGGTAAAGGCAAAGTTCACCCACTGGACTCTAACAGCCTCACAAAGACGAAGAATTGAAGCGGCAGAAATGAAGTTACTGAGACCTCTGGCAGGCTACACCCATTATGACCACAAAACAAATGACTACATATGCCGCGAACTACGGATTACAGGCATACTAGAGAAGATAGATGAATACAGACGGAACTGGCTTTCACACTTGCAAAGAATGCCACAAAACCGAATCCCTTTGAAATAATACCACTACAGACCACAAGGGAGGAGAACAATTGGAAGACCGAAGAAACGTTGGCGCTGTAACTCTGGAGACGGAACGGATCAAAGGGTTCAATCCTTGATGTTTATGATGATGAAGAAAGTTCACCCGAGAACAGGCCAGGAAGACCCAGAAGGGGAGTAGAGGCCTACCTGTACTCTTTCTTTAACCTCGGCGCTAGATGGGGTGGGTGGTCAACGCCACATCCAAGCCGCTTTACCCCCGCCAAAGACCCGTTACACATTGCACAGGAGGCTGGGTGGACCCCAGGGCCGGTCTTGACGGATGCGATCCCCGTACTGTCCAGCCCTTAGCGAGTCGTAATACCTACTGAACTATCCCGGCCCTTGTAGCACAAACGGTATAAAATATAATCAAATTAATTCCAAATAACCTAATTAAATTAAAAACAAACAACTACGATCTCGTGGCCCGTTCCGGACTCAATGTAAGCATCCGGAAGTCTCTTTCATGGTCATCGTGTGTTCCTTGTGCCTGCTAGTTGATATTTCGTAATAGCCTACACGACTCTGGATTTGTCTATCGCACGAACAGGAGTTCATTTGTTGTTACAGCTGTTGATTTACCCAAAAATGTATTTCAAATTTCTTTCAAAATATATCTATTCCTTTTGTGGCCAAACAGTGCCTAAATTGCTGTTTTCCTCAAATACTTCTCACAATTAACACCGATTATTTCTCTACAGCAATGACCGGATGGATTTTCTAACAACCAAGGACTATGTTCTCTTTAACGTACGAACTGACACTTTACGCATCCCGCGTAAAACAGCAATTTGTCGTACCCCCCCCCCCCCCCCA
>Ga0131853_10018271_pt1 | contig 12757 bp, 4 predicted proteins | sample TergutLab28metaG_FD_92764 | JGI IMG/M metagenome (GOLD analysis project Ga0131853, IMG submission 92764) | Labiotermes labralis P1 segment gut microbial communities from Petit-Saut dam, French Guiana - Lab288 P1 (version 2) (version 2) | ecosystem: Host-associated > Arthropoda: Insects >...
ACTTGTGAAGGTTATAGAAAAAAAAATTAACTTTAACTAGGATGAGGGTTGTTTAAAAATTTGTTAAGTATATTTCATATCTAACTGTACTGCTGTCCCCCTGTTTTTTTTTTTTTTCATAGTCCCTACCACATTTGTTATGTCATGGGATGAGCTATAATATTCCCTGTTGATAAAGGTCCATTGCCTGTGTTACCAGCCATTGTCCCACAACCAACTTGCCACTTCACTGCATTAGTGCTGGAGGTGGATGATAATCATTTGGTGACTATACTCCTGATATTATCACTGTCAGAATAGGATCTTTACGTAGAGAATTACGTGACTTGTAGCTTTTTTTTTTCTGAACAATCCTTATGTGTTCTGCATGAGGAGTGCATAAATTTTGTGGTATGTCTTTCTCTAAAATAAGGAAGAAACATTTATCCTCAGAGTAAACCATACTTACATCAGATTTATGTCACATGAATTTTTTGTACATAGAACAGTGAACTGAAGATAAAATATTTGATATTGGACTACAGTTTCAGCCAATGTAGCATGACATGTAAATCCCACTGTATGAGGTTGATGGTGATATTTTATGTAGTAGTAGTACAGAGTGGTTAGTTGATGTGTGCCCAACCATCAGCAAACCAAGTCTTGGGACAGTCCAAAGAAAAACAAGAGAAGTAATGCCCTTCAAATTCATCCCCTGGCTCCACAGATGGTAGATGGGAGGTTCCCCTACTCCACCCAACCCAAAGTCATTACATGAGGACTTTCAATGTGAACATCTCAGAGTTTACAACTAATTCTATGATTGTAACAAGAATGAAAAGGCTTAAAAAGCCAAACAGATTATTCTCTGAACTTCATAATGTTCAGTGGAGATATTTCCCACTGCTACATGTGTGCTAGAAAAACAGTTAGTCCTGTGCATACCACCTCCCTCAGAGTTTATTCTTTATACAGACCAGTGACAGGGCGAATGGTGGAAACATGACTTGGACTTAATATGACTATTTTTTTTGGACTGCTAGAACCCAAAGATGGAGAAAGCATACTCCTATAAAATGCTAGATATTATTTACCAATCAGTATGGCATAACATTCCAGAAGAGTTGAATGTTCAAGAGTGAATTTATCCACCACAAAATTCTCTGTGTGGAATAAACCTCCCCAATATCAGCAAGTTGTGAGAAGAGGGTCTAGTAAACTGTTTCACAACCCTGTTCTGATTACACTCTTCATGAAGAATAGTTTACTGAGAGAGAGGAAATGGCAGATGGTCACTTTCACAGATATCATCCAGCAATTTCCTTATCAAAATCATTGAGACTGTAGGACCATAGTTTGCTTTGATGAGATGAGAGGATACCAGGCGAAAAAGATGCACAACTCCTTGTGAGATTGATCACTGATCACCAAAGTGAATGTACACTAATTACTGCTTAACCCTCCATCATTTAAGTGCCAAGCCATAGAACAGAATAGAATAGAACAAAATATGTAAGGCGAGCATTGAATGACCCATGCATATGGACCATTTCTGATCTTTTGTGCAGCCCTTATTTCAAGCACTCAGCAGCCCTCCACTTTGGACAAAGTGCAGTATCCTGCTAATGAAGATGTCATCAAAGCCAGCTGATTTTAGAAAATTCTGACGCAGGCACATAAATCGTAATGTGGCCAATGCCTCACAGTCACAAAGAACACACGAAGCCATTACAAGTGCCTTTTGGCATCTATCAGCCTCAACTTTAATGATGTCCTTTTAAATGACAGGGCCCTGTTAGCAGCCATGTCATTATTTTTAGTTGGTTTCTGCTCAAATTGAGTAATAATACAGCTCTTTTAGCAAAGGTTATTTTAAGAAGGCCCTTAGCCTGCCTTTGTTCACAAGTGAACTGCCGATGCTACTTGTGTGTCCTACTTGTCCAATCCCTGATTATGTCCCTGGAAACCTTGGTAGATATGCCAAAGGCAGGCTCAGGTGTGAAGCCTCGCCTGGCTAATAGGTCAGCTATTTCATTTCCAACAATTTCTGTGTTTCCTGGCACAAAGACCAGTTATATTTGATTATGTTCTGCCAGATTTGCCAGGGATTGGTGGCAGTCCCAGACTAATTTAGAGTTAATTTGAAAATTGTCAGACCTTGATACCTGCTTGACTGTCAGAAAGAATATATAAATACATTTAATGTACAGTCATGCACAATACAATTAAACTTCTCTTAGGTCACGAGTTCCAGCCCGTCAGCCAGGCCGTTATCAGACCTATTTAATGTCCTTAACTTTATGAAAAAACCATACAAAAACCTTGTATGTTTATGTAGGTTGGATCTCATTCCCATTACAAAAACATCCTACAACAAATGTTAAAATTTGATGTAAAATTGGTTAAAAAAACAATAATATATTCAAACAAGAATATTTTTACTGTTTTTTCATCCAATTTTATATTGTATATTAACATTTTTTGTGACATGTTTGTAAGGGAATGAGCTCTCTAACCCATGTCAACACATAAGGCTTTAGTGTGGTGCTTTTTTGTTGAGTTCTGCACATATAGGTCAGATTATGGCCTGGCTGACAAGCCAAAACTAGTAACTTAAGAGAATTGTAATTGTGTTGTGCAGGGCTGTATACTAAGTATATTCATTGATGAAATTCTGAAATGTGCCATCCCCGTTGTGTGTAGTAATTAATAGGTAGGGTAATTACAGTCAATAACACAACAGTGTATATCTAATTGATGTTTATTAGAAGATGATAAAAACTACATGTTTCGGCCACTATTGGCCATCATCAAGTTTTTCATCCGAAAGAATTGTATGTTGTAAGAGTGTTTATATAAGGTGTGCAGCCACGTATTGATGTTGAGATCTCATCATCGAGGATTTGGAGTTAAACATGGTATATAGCCTGGGTATGGAGCCTAGTGAAGTAGGCAGTGGGTCAGTTGGGGGGGGGCATCGCGTTTTAAACTAGTGTCCAGTTTTTTCACATTGTAGATGCCATTGCGGGTTACTCACTCTTACACTCTTACAACATACAATTCTTTCAGATGAAAAACCTGATGATGACCAATAGTGGCCGAAACATGTAGTTTTTATCATCGTCTAATAAACATCAATTAGATATACATTGTTGTGTTATTGACTGTAATTACCCTATCTATTCATTGATGAAAGCCCAAATTTGAGGATTTGCCCCCTTCTTGAGTCCATTTATACACCCCAGCACCAATGTCTTTACTGGTCTTCGACCTGTGTGTATACCAGACCAAGCTCCCTTTACTGTCTGGGTTGAGCCCATTCTACCATTCACACTTGCTAGGGAAGTTGACTGTGAATGGCTTGTGATAGGCATATCTTGGTATTGACATATCAGTTTCCATCTGTAGGATGTGTTCCATGTCCTGAGATTTTTGTGGTGTGACCAGAGTTAGTCGATTTAGGTCTCCATTGTTTGTTACACATTAGTCTGCAGATCCCTGCCAGGGCCTCTGCCTCAGTCATTACATGAAGAGGAGAAAGTCTCAGGAGGACCTCTATTGCTGCTGTTGGGGTTGTCTTCATAGCCCCTGTTATAGCCAGGCAGGCTAATCTCTGTAGCTTACTAAGCTCCATCCTGCTGATGTTTTTGACCCTAGGCCACCAAACCATGGAGCTGTAGGTAAGAATGGGACTGGTTACCATGGTGAAAATGTCATGCACCATGCTGGGTTTCAGACCTCCAAGTTCTACCAAATGTGCCCTTACAGGTGCAGATAAGCCCTGTAGGCCATATTCATCACATTTTCAGCTGTGCCTTCCATGTCAATCCCCTGTCCAGAATAAGTCCAAGGTAGTCAGCTGCAATGTATGTCCAGAGAGGGTTGGCTCCCTAGGCCCCTTAAACACCTCTTTCTGGTAAATTGGGTTACTGCTGTCTTTGGTGAATTGATAGACAGCTTAGTTCTATCACACCACTTTTGTACCATACTCAAAGCCACCTGAAGAAGCTCTGTGATGTTGCAAAATTTTCTGCATATTAGGGTAGCAATATCATCTGTGTACCCCACTGTATAACGATGTGCACATTGAGTCCTTCTATGAATTGGTCTACAACCAGGCTCCACAGCAGAGGTGGTAAAATGGTGCACTGCAGACAGCCCTTGGCCATGGACCTCTCCAGAGTTTTTCCTGCAAGTGTGGCTGCGAATTGAACCCCCAGGTAGCTAGCCACAAGGGCAGCGTCACTAGGTGTCGATCAGAGGGTCCGCACAATTCAGCCCTTGGTCCTTTGAGCTGCCGAAACTCGAATAATTAGGTCTTGTGGGGAATGTTTAGTTCAACAAGAACGCAATACATTTTAACACAGTAATAACAATTGTATTGATAAACTTAACAAGGCATAATGGAAAACAAGTGCAACAGTAGTGAAAATAGAAAACAGAAAAACACATGCTCTTACTAACTCGCACTCAGCTGATCGTGTTTTACGTAAAACAGTGATCGAGCCCGTTGGCTTACGTAAGTTTACTTCGTACATCTACCAGTACACAACGGCCGGTTCGCAGCAATTACAACACAATGATTCAAACATCGTTCCCTCGTACACTTACAATACCATAACATAAAAACATAGCCGATACAAAATACATATTACAATAAACCAAGTGGTCGGCCAAACACAACTACTGCCATGCGTAACCAGAATACAAACAGAGAGTAATACAATAACTAAATATGGCTGTTTGATTCTTGTACAAAATGACACATTTTACTCATGGGAAGGTACACCCGTATCAGCCCCTATTCGAGGCAATGCTAGGCAGATGTTAGGGGACATGTTCAAAGAAAAAGAAAACATCAATTCAACAAAACAAAGACCAAAACTAAACTTTTACCTTCCGGACATGCCCCGACGTCTGCGCAAGCCTCTCTTGAAACAAAGAGCTGAAGAAGGAGCTCCTCGCTTCTGCCCCGGGCAGAAGTAGAGTCGGAGAGTTGAACCCAAGACGAAAAGATTGAAACAGGAGTTGAAACAAGAGTGATCGAGACCAAAGCGTTTCCACAGAGGAAACCTAGGAAAGCTACGCCCATGCCTTTCACTTCTCCGCGATGGCCAATCAACAGACAGTGGCCTTTTAAGGAAACATAAAGGGGAGGAAATGAAGCCTTGAACCAGGCCCGCCAGGGCGGATGGCTAAGAATATCTGTCACCCAGCATGGAGCTGACCAACTGAAAGATTGTCTCCAAGCCCATGTCACTTCTCTGCCTAATTGTAATGTCAGATGATGTGCTATCAAAAGCTTCCTCAATATCCAGGAAGACTCCAAGTGTAATGGCCCTGTGAATAGGTAAAATCTTTCTCAGCCTTAGCACAACTATCTTTATTAGACAATACAGTCTGTTTGTCTAATTGAGCAACTACATGCTTCAACCTAAAGTAGGTCATATTCAGGCTTTTAAAATTTAAAGAACACACTGTGGAAGACAGTATGTAACTATAACTATATGGTTAGTCATTGGTCTTCCATGAAATTTTAAGAAGAGTATAATAAGATGAAAGAATGTAAAATAAAATAATAAAAATAGAATACGGCATGTCAATCAGAGGTATTACATCAATCATTTACAAATTACTTTCATTTTTGGATGAATGGTTGATAAAATATCAACATCAGTCCACGTGTTTACTTGAAAACTCATGATTTACTTTCACTTACAGCATTAGAATTCCTTTTCTTCTGTATATAATTAATGTTCCTAGTAAGTGGAATTTTCAACTGGAATGAGTTACTATTATTTCTTCCCCAGTTGTGTTGCATTTCCCATACTGGTTCCTTTGCTCTATAGTAGGTCACCCTTGATTGACATGCTGTATTGTATTTTATATTACGTTCTGTCCTTTTCTACTGTTAAAATTTCATGATCTTGGTTTGCTAGAGATAGCTTTTCCTCTAGATGATTCAGGATGGCTGCCTTGAAGTTGAGCACAGCTTCCTTTTAAGACCCAGGGTCCAATGCAGCCCAAGGCTTTCTGAGATGTTGTGTGGGAGTGTGACCCCCAGATCTGTGAGTTTTAAGACCCATTGAATGTTGAGGTGAGGTTTAATATCTTGGTTGCCCTGGACCCTCAGTACTACCATGAACTGCCCTAGCTTTTCGAGTTGACTGTTAGGAGCCCCATTTAGAGTTTTACTGCTAGATGATTTTTGACTGTAGAGTCCCCCTCTGCAGGAGTTGCCTGTGTTAGCCTTCTACACTGTCAGGCCAGCTGACTGGTCTATAGGAGATGGATGCTCGGCATTCATAGATTTGCTGTGAATACTAGCTCCCTAGGGTGGTTTGCCATACTGGCTGGTCCCATGTTGAGCCAAGCTAAACACATGCCTCTGTACAACAGAATCCCTGCGTTTAATGGGATTTTTTTTATATTTGCATTTATTGATTTCAACCCGTGCTTTACCATCTAGGTATACCACGGGGTATTTACAGAGGTGTTTACAGTGGGTTGTTACAGAGATGTTTATAGTTTATCCCATTTCACTTTTTTTTTTTTTTTAATTTTTTTTTAAAGAGTACAGGTCGGTATTTGGACAGTACTTTAGGAGTGCTGCCTGATTTAATTTCCTTGGGCATCTTCTTGAAATGCTTGGAAGATACGTCTGAGGAAGCTTGTGATGCTGACCGTGTTTATGTGGTACTGCAGAACCAGAGGTGGGGGGAGAGATTTGAGAAACGATGGGCGGTCTTTTGACCATAAGCTGCATTCCAGCATACGGTGGTGGGCCGTTCGTACGGTCTTTTCAGGACAGTTGCAATTTGGAGAGGGTGTCTTGTTTATTTTGTGAAGGTATGAACGGAAGCTTCCGTGATTTGTTAGGAACTGAGTGAGAAGGAAGTTGGGCCATAGAGGAAGGGAAAGTCTGTGAAAAGTGGTGGGTATGTATAGTTTTGTGTGGGAGGCATTTGCAGAGTTTACATACGTTGTGTTCCAGATTTTTGTGTAGTGGTCTTCCAGTAATTGCTTTCTTCGATTGATAGGGATTTCATCGTAAGCGATGGTAGTATTGTATCTCGCAACTGTTTTGGCCAGGTAGTCTGCCCTCTCGTTACCTTTCAGACCTGCGTGTCCTTTGACCCAGTGGAAGATTATCGAGGTGGAGTTTCTTATTTTAATTGCTTTCACCCTGATGGCAACGGCTAAGGGGTGAGTTGTGTGCTTGTTTGCAATGGCAAGTAGTGCTGCTTTGGAGTCTACATTTATCTCATAGTAGTTTCTCTTTCCTTGGCTTTCGATCCAGTCGATGACCATGCTTATTCCGTATAGTTCAGCTTGGAATACTGTAGGGGGGTTTAAGTTGCATCTTCTCCATAAAGCCACACATAAGTAATGCAATGACAAATCACCACCCCATACGTGTGGACGGCAGCCTTCCGCAAGAGACCTTGCTACTTGGCTTGCGAGCACCACTGTCCCTCTTGGCCGCATATAGTCGTTACCCCCTACAGAAGGTATAACAAGATTAAAAAAAAAGAGGTGGAAATGACCTCCAGTGACATGAACATCTCACATCAATTTATGAGAGTCATCTGGTTGAAGAAGTCGAAGGAACAAGTGTGGTGGTCAAAATATTTGGTTCTTATGAAAGTCCCGTGCACACGTAAGAATAAAGGGGCAGTCGCATTTCAAATTTTGTAGCCAAGGTGCTTGAATACTTGGACTAAACAGTACTGAATTTTTTCATCTGCTATTGCCTGCCACCTCATCCATATTCAGGCACAACATGTCAAGCTCTTTCGAATGAACATTGTGCTGAAAACCTACCACAAAGGTACGAATGTTCAGGATAATTACATATGTTCCAATCAACACCAATGACAACAATAACTGTTACATTCATACTAAATTATCTGCGGTTACAATACTGACGTTCTGAACCTACTGGTACGATCCACGGTTAGTCCACACATCCACGCTGCCTGCAGAAACCAACACATTTACAGGTCGCGCCTGATAAAATAACCGTGAATCGACGCGTAGTGTTGTTTCTGAGACTCTACGCGCACCATGACCAGTACGTCTCGGCACGGTGTTCATCCAATGCGTTTGAATCCTGATTTAGGACCCGTGATTTATTGGTTTCCTAAATTACATGATTCTTACTAATTTGTATATAATTCTAATGCTCGTGGGGAAGATCAACAACAAATTAGAATTAAACGTTAGTGGTGCATGTAATTGAATGTCATTGCGGATCGCCTCATCATAAAATGTACCCGTTCTTCCAATGTTACTTTTATACCCATGGTGTGTAGTCGGTTATATAAATATTGACTTTAGTGGCAGGAGCTCTGATCCATGCTTAGAAATTGGTACGTTGCAAATTTTTTATGAATAATACACAAAGTGTATAGAGAGATTGTAATATACTTGTATTTAAATATGCTTGACGGTATGGAAGTTGCGGGTTTATTTGAGGCTGTGGAATGATAATTTCTCTTTAATCTGTGAGTGACCCACCCCGTAGTGCTCCAGTTTTACGTTGCATTGATATGTTCTGTAAATGCTCAAATTCCATGTCCTTCAATGTTACTGCGGAATGTATGAATCAATTCAATTACCTTACGTTACCAACATCAACATCAGAACGCTCTTCTATTGATGACCCGTGCCCATGTAGCTCGGGCACGTATATACAATCTGTGCTCTGGCGGTTGAATGGGTGAGTGTGGTTAGTCGGCCCAGTTCGCTTTATTTTTGTTTAGACCTCGAGTATTTTATTGGAACTGGTTGGTGATGTGTAGTGTCGTGTAATTTGTGAAATAAATTGTCAGCAAAATTTTGTGATTCTGAATTAGGACGAGAAGTACAGCTCTGATATTGTGTAATATGTGGAAATGATTATTAATTTCGGGAGTAGACTTGACCGCTGAGAAAACTACACCAGGCCAACAGTTGCAATCTTTTCCCTCCAAAGTGTCGTGTCGGTTTTATCATGCCATTGCTGCGTAGAAAGCCGTTTCTGAGGAAGAAACTTCCGCACGATGTTACAGAAGATGAGGAGGTGTTCTATTGTGAACTAACGAATGAGATATTCAGAGATTACGAGTAAGTAGGTTACAAGTTTGACGTTTCTGTAATTCCTAGTCTGATACCAAGAACCGTTGTTCCTTCCATAGTTCAATGGACGCCGAGCTTACAAATTGTCAGTAGCAATTGTGATGGTGTTAGTGTGTGTGAACAAATGCTGATTTTATACGTCAATAGTGATGAATTAGAGAGTTGTGCATAACGTAGCCTTTATTTGCAACGATAGCTGGGGCTTAATATTGCATCGCATCGCATCACTATAATTTGCCGTAGTGTGCTTGTAGTTTCACCTGCTTCTGAGTGTTCTTGTTTAGTCACAAGTTTCAGGTAATTGTAAGACGATTTAACAATGCATTTATTTTATGTGTGTTTCTTTTTGTTGTGCCTTTTTTTTTACTTTGTTAAGTATGTACATTTTAAAGTTGCTGGACCAGAGCAGTGAAAGGCCGTTGCGTAACTGAAAGCTGAACATTTTATTGAGAGCTACATTAATTTCATTACTGATTATATTAATGTTTTTTATGGAAGGGTCCTTAAATAAAGGTGAAAGGTGTGGTAAATGTTAACACCCCCACCCCACCCCCCCATGAGTCACCCATGGGTCCAGAAATAATTATGTGGCCCTGTAATCTGTATTGCTTTCTGTGGATTTTTATAATTACCAGCCCTATAAAGTTAGCCTTTTTAATGGCTGATTTTTCTTGTACATATGTTACTTAGGCGACAAGATGGTGCCTGCTGTATGTTTCATTAACCAGGGTTATTTAGTTTACATATCTCTGTGTTTCTTGTTGGTGAAATTATGTGGGAAAGCTGCAGCAGGTTAAAGCATTGTACAGTGAAATGGATCAGTTGTATTCAGTTTTATGGTTCATGATCCAAACAGTAGTATGATCACTTCATAGGCCAACAGGGTAACATGTTGGGACAATATGTTAGTTCATTATCACATAGTACCTACAACATAAAACAGTAACAGTAACGAAGGCAGTGTTTCCCCTGTGGTGCCAGAACTAAATGACCATAGAAATGTGAAGAAGACCATGATTTAATTGCCCCCAGCATAAGGGGGCTGCATAAGGCCATACTTATATATGTGACATTGGGTGTTTTGAGCATCACACTGTTCCTTATGTGTGTAACATTGGTGCCAAAGGATTGGTAATTACCTTCTTTATGCAGGCCTGTCACTGGAACCTATTCTGATTGACGTGAATACAGTCCACTCCCTTAACATCCTGTATGTGTAAGAATCTTTCCCTGACAGAGGTTAACTGTTCTCATGACTAAATAAGTAATTGAATGGAGCAGAGTCCTTCTTGAGAACGTAAGAGTTTCTTAGCCAGCTAGGAAATTTCCAAAATTTTGTGGAACTGGTAGGGTCATTAACATGTTGATGAGAGCATCATCTTTGTACTTATCCTGAGCCAGATTAATCCATTCCACACCCTCTCATATTTCTTTAAGTTGCATTTTAATATTCAGCTTTCATCAGAAGTCCCCACCAAAACCTTGTATGCATCTTGGTCCCATTGTTCTTGTAGTCATTAATATTTGATATTCTCAGTAGTTAGTTTTGTTTTAAAACTGCCCTTTCTGTTAATTGTACATGCACATAAATCTTGCATGAATCTGAATTGGTTTGCTGTCTGTTCTTTATTTTTGGAACTGCTGGAGAATATTGTGGTACTGTAAAAATGACAGAACTGTAACGGTGACTGAGGCACTGTAATTGGTGCATCATCCATGACAAGCAAAGGAATCAGGTATCCAACAATCTCTTAAACATTTCTTCTCCCACCATTCCAACGACCACCCAATGTTACATGTAGTACACATCACATTGCCGTCCATTGAAACCATTCAAGTATATTTAACAATGAAACAGCTGAACCCACATGGGTGCAAACAACCAGAAACAGAAACACTAACCACCAGAGCACAAAAGTGATCCACAGGAAGAAAGTAAAATTGAAAAACAATAATAAATTTATTTGCTTCAGTCAAACACAACAATATTTTATTATTTAACATATTGGCGACAAGCTTTGGTTATTAGACCATCATCAGGCCATCTGTACATAAAGTTTAAAACAAGTTACATGTAGTGCACATTAAATTCAATGTTGTATGGGATCCCATAAAACTTACGCCAGTGTTAAAAGCCTGTTAAAACCTTGAGGAGTTGTGCTGCTTGTGATAAATGGGAGTTGTGTGAAGATGAAATTGAAATTGTATCACAGGCAATATAACCACTCAGGGTTTTAACAGAATTTTAACACTGGTGTAAGTTTTGTGGGATCCAGTACGACATTGAATTTAATGTGCACTACATGTAACCTGTTTTAAATTTTATATAAAGATGGTCTGATGATGGTCTAATGACCGAAACTTGTGGCCAGTAAGTTAAATAATGAAATACTGTTGTATTTGACAGAAACAAATTTATTATTGTTTATCAATTCTATAACACAACAGGATGTCCTCTACAAAAAAAATGGCAGTAAAGGTGGTCCTATTATAATAACATGCTGTGGTCCATGATATGACTTACGCTAGGACTGCATGTTGGTACTCATCCTTCAGTGAACCAGTATGGTGTAAAATTTTTGAAACATCAGGTTCTAGTCATCCCATTGCATTTGCGTGAGGCATATATGTAGTTGGCATTTTTCCATCTTGTTAATATACTGTGCACAAGCAATGCAATTTTGGGCAAAGTGATACAGCTGACATCAAACTAACATTTTTGTACTGTGTAAGAACCATTGTTAGAAATCTATCGAAGTGGACATTTTTTTGCATTATTTGTGCACTGAGTAACAGTGATGAAATGTGTGAACTGAAATGCACCTCACACCAACCTCTTACATCCCTGTGACGTGAAAGAAGCACTTAGTGAAGTAGGAATGTAGTGGACAGTTTCCATTCATACCCTGTTAACACCAGTGAATATTGGATGAACTGTATACATAGTGGATTAGTTCCATTGAAAGTCTAGAATGGAAATTCCCTGTTATATTGGAAGTAATACAACATGTTTCAGTCCAAGAGGACCATCTTCAGGTAATACATGTATAAAAAATTACAAAAAAGACTCACTGGGCTATGGGTGCGTGTGTTATATATAAATGAGATGTCATTTTACCACCAGTTGGTTTATATTAAAGGGTAATTGGTGTGTTAAAGACAAACATAAGCCTCCTCCCTCACACACATTTCACATACCAAAAATTGCCTCAACTACAACAAAAAATCAACAAATTGTACAGAATAAGTAAGAAAAATAGTCTGTCAACCATTTACCACAAAATCTACAAAGGAAAAATGATATTTATACAAACCCCAATTACCCTTTAATATAAACCGATTATTTGCGCAAATTATATATAACACCCGTAACACAGTGTGTCTTTTTTGTAATATTAGATATATTCATTACCTGAATATGGTCCCTTTGGACTGAAACATGTTGCAGTAACCCCCACATACTAATAATGAAAACCTTTGGGTTGTGATAGATGGATTTTTTATATATATATGTTAATTCCTTATGCGAAGAAAATTATCGGGGATCATCAACGTGACTTTCGACGCAACAGGTCGACTGTTTGGATCATATATTCTGCATTCACCAAGTATTTGAGAAAAAATGGGAATACAATGAAGAAGTTCATCAACTCTTTAT
>Ga0131853_10018273_pt1 | contig 12756 bp, 11 predicted proteins | sample TergutLab28metaG_FD_92764 | JGI IMG/M metagenome (GOLD analysis project Ga0131853, IMG submission 92764) | Labiotermes labralis P1 segment gut microbial communities from Petit-Saut dam, French Guiana - Lab288 P1 (version 2) (version 2) | ecosystem: Host-associated > Arthropoda: Insects >...
ATGTGGACTGGATTGGGTTGGCCCAGGATAGGGATAGGTGGCGGACGCTTGTGAGTACGGTAATGAACCTTCGGGTTCCATAAAATGCGGGGAATTTCTTGACTAGCTGCAAACCAGTTAGCTGCTCAAGAAGGACTCGGCACCATGGAGTAAGTAAGTCATTAGAGATCAGGGCCAGACAGTGCCAGAACCTATGTCAAGTGTTGTAACAATACACTAAAATACTGGGCAAATGTTACCATAAAATTGGAACATTGTTGAATGTAATTAATAAAATTGCCTTTTTCTTCTCCTCTTCTGCTTCTTGTTTACAATTTGAAGTCAATTTCAGCGCACCAGAATAATGAAAATTATTAGAATCTGTTGAATGTTTACCTTTGGCCTTGTATTTTACCGGACAAGTTTCAGATATAAATGTCTCCAGGAAGTATCAGTGAAGGGCCTAATTGTTCGAAATGGTTAGACTAAAAAATATAACGTACATACGAAAATATTATTAACGTTTTACCAACTGATAAAACTTGTGAAATACTTGTTGTTGTACATAAACTTTGAAGTTGTGTGGTCTAATGTGAGTTGGTGAAGGCAAAACACATTATAGTGATCTTGGTTTGAGACCTCCCTTGTGTGTGTACTGAACGAGATATATAAAATGGCACATCGGTCTGACACAACTACTTGTACAGATGTAAGATGAAGAATAACCGGGCTACATATTTCAGCTTAATTAGAAGCCAAAGTCGGGCCAATTAATATATAGACTTATGTAGTTAATACTTTCACTATATATTGCGTGGCCGGGCTAGAGGTATACAAAAATATATGCTTATGTTTTTGTACCTAAAAGCTTTATGAAATTCATGTTTTCAACAGTGTACAGAGTAACTCAAAAAGATTTTTATGCACGTCCGCACACTTCAATGTGGGCACCTGTTGTAGCTCGACTGATATCTAAACGATATTCAAGCTCTTTCCACGTGTTTAGCAGCATGTGAGGTGTTATAAGCTGAAGATCCTACTGCCTGGCCCCCTAGATCTCCGGATTTGACACCATTAGACCTTTTTGCATGGGGGTTTATTAAGGACGTTGTGTACAGGAGAAAAGTTCGAGATCTGGCTGATTTGAGACAACGTATCATTGAAGCAGTTGAGCTGTTTATTTATTTATTTAACATATGTTCTGTGTCTGTCATGAGTGGCCTGGTGATATCTTCTAATTTGAGACGAGACATGTAGCCAAGTTTTTCGTCACCTTTCATCAATAAAAGATGTTCTTTTAGGCTGTTTATTATTCTCTATTCTTGTGCACTATTTTCATGCAGTTTAAAAAAATATACTCATATTAATTCAATAAATTAAATTAACTTTTTATAGGAATGTTTTATAACTGCAGTGTCCTTAGGACAGATCTACACCTTTTGTAATAAAAATTACCAACATTGTGGTTTAATGCTCACAATATCCTTTGGCTTCTTTCCGTGAGACTTGCCAGTGGTTAAAATTTCCCCTGAATGTGTTACTGGCCAAGAGCAGGGTAAGCCCAGTGGTAGGATTGCTACCTTTAGCCTCTGGACCGGCAGAAGAATAACAGCAGCAGAGATGAAATACGTGAGAATAGCAGGATACACTTGGACAGATTACAAAACAAATGCACAAATAGCAAAGGCGTTGAAAATGACACCAGTTTTTGACAAATTATTGGAATACAAGAGAAACTGGATACAACATGTAAATAGAATGCCTCGAAATAGATTACCCAGGGTAAAGAAACACTACTCCCCAACTGGCAGAAGGAATCATGGTAGACTTTTGAAGAGACTTCTGGATACGTGAGACCGGAACGGGTAAATAAGTGGCCCAACTCCGTGACAGATATATGATGATGATGATGATGATGATGAATATCCTTTGGCTATTATTAGAAAATAATGGTCTAAGATATCTTCCAGTATCAGAAATCCCGATATTTTTTATGTGAATTTCGCACAATCGACCACTAGGACCACCTGTGTTAAAACCCGTGCCCACTCAGTACTCATCATAACCTTGTAACTGCATTAAACACATCCATGCTGTTGAAACAGAGTAATTACGTTACGCAAGACAAGAGGCGGAACGAAAATTGGCTGTCTCAATTGAGCGTTTGGTAAGGTCTTGTATAATCTTTGTTTCTCGCCGACCAGCAATAAATTTGAAGCAGTTCGTGGCGAGAGAGTCTACTTAAGGCAACCATAAAATGGTCAGGCACATAAATAGTTTACATGGTTATTAAACCCAGTGTCAGAGGGTAAATCATAGACAACCGTTGCGTGCGCAATTTATGTAGCTGTACAATACTGTACAAACTTTCAATAGTTCTATAGTTAGTCATGTTGGTCGTTTAAGAATACTTAGAGAACTTGTGGAGGGAAAATATGAACATGCTAATAAAACTTACACCGGGTGGGGCAGATAAAGAAGTTAAATTAAACTACTTAAACGTATGTATTGATTTTTCTTGCTCATCAAACTTTGGTCGACCGCTGTGGTATCATAATTAGATTGAATGCACTGTATATGTATGGGCTTTTCGTCCAAAATTATTTAAAACTGACAGAGTGCTTTGTTCGGTCTTACAGAGCTATTGTGGTGCATGCGACGGAGTGTAGGATGAAGCGGACGTTTGTTCGGGAGGTACCGGTCTCGAATCTCGGCCTGCTGGTTGGCTGTTCTCTCAAAATGTTGCGGATATTTCTCAGACACCCTGGATAAACGCTTTGATACAGCCATGAAACAGGAGGCAATGTGTCCAGTTTATGAGTAATAATAATACCATGCAACTCTAAACAGTGCAGTTAAAAAAGCATCTCCGATTCACGAATTTTCAATTAACGACGCTGACAAAAAGTGTGTTTTGTATGCTTACTCCTTTATAGATCCGTACTGTATTATTTAAATACTGGAATATAACAACGAAGTAAAGCTTGCCTATAATAATAATAATACAATAGAAATACAGCGCATGTGGAATGTAAAAACAAAGGTGATACCAGTAATAATAGGGGCGACTGGGACTATTTCAAAGTCATTCAGAGAATACGTGAGCAACATACCGGGAAAACATGAAGTCAAGGAACTACAGAAAACAGCCATATTGGGCACTGCACACATACTTCGGAAAGTACTAATGAAAAGGTACAATAGATTCAACACTGAAACTAATGATATAAGCACCATAAATAGTAACAACAGAATAGCTGCAACAATGTATTCCCTAGGGACATAGTTTGTCTCAGGAATATAAGTATAAATACCTTGCATAAAGTATATAATAATAATAATAATAATAATAATTTTGTGCACGAAAGCAAACAAATGTACCTTGTAACTATACACTGTAAATCTGTGTACATTTGTGTTTACTCAAGTGTGCTTTACGTCGTGTTAACAGTTTCCATGCTGCTGTACGAAGTACCGACTTTTGTATAAACGGAGAAGTTATTTCGTAAATTTGTAAGAATAAAACCAGCGGTATACAAGTGTTTTTAAAAAATCTAATATCCACCTGAAATTTCTATGCGCTGTATGGGTGACATGAAGCACGTGTGGCACCGAGGACCCGAAAATATTAGGCGCCACGGTAAGAAATTTAGTCACTCGGGCGACCTGGCGCCCGAGATTTGTGCCCCCCCCCCAAAAAAAAAAAAATAAAATTATTTTGGATTGATCCCCCCGCCTGCCAGCAGTGAAATTCTCTACACCAGTGGTATTCAAACTGTGTTTCGCGAAACCATGGGTTTCCACGGTCGAATTTAATTTTTCCCACCAGCACATTTGCTTTATACCGATATTGGTTAATACAATTTTTATTTTTTTCCCCCCTTAGTTCACTCCCCATCTTTGTACGCAATCGGCAATGGGTTTATTTTCAGTGTGAATCACCAATAATAGAATTATTTTTTTATAAATGGCTTAAATATTTTCTTTTAGAGTAAAAGTTCTTGCCTTAAGAAATTTCATTCCATTTTGTTGTGGCCAAGAATTACACTCGACCTTCACAGGTCCCGCGAAAATTCGGATTTAGTCACAAAGTTTCCACAGATATTCAGAGTGTGAAGAACCCGCATCTACTCGATCAGTTAACAAGCGTCCTTCTTGGGTTCTTGACCCTTGAAGATGGGACCTATAGGTGGTTCCGAAACGTCGGTAACGAATTACCATTACTCGCTGCTTAATAACCCAGAAGAGCGCAGTTCTCATCTACTTCGCGCCGGAAGCCTGAAATCACGCAAACGTCTCGCAGCCTTCGTCAATTCCACCATGCCAATTCTGAACAGTACCTTCCTATAGATAAGCGTACCGTGGCACTTCTTTAGAATTCTTCTCAGTTCAAAATTATATCTCTTTCGACCCGGCAGTTACGCAGCTTGAAATATTCGCAGAGTATAACCAACAAGATGCAACGTTTCACAATTTATTTATTTCTGTAAGACGCTCTGCATGTTTCAGACGGTTTTTCCGTCCATCACCAGGAGCTCAAAACTGCACATACAGCGTCAGGCATTTGTCAGACCGTTACTGCTACCTGCTCCTAGCCAGGCTTGCAGCAGGTAGCAGTAACGGTCTGACAAATGCCTGACGCTGTATGTGCAGTTTTGAGCTCCTGATGATGGACGGAAAAACCGTCTGAAACATGCAGAGCGTCTTACAGAAATAAATAAATTGTGAAACGTTGCATCTTGTTGGTTATACTCTGCGAATATATTAGCGATGCACGGACCTATGAATTTTACAACAACAACAAAAAAAAACCTTGAAATATTGCCGTTAAATAACTCTGAGATGTTGCAGTGTGCCACGTAGCTCGCATGTATGCTACCATTAGTGCGACAATCAGGAAAAGCTGTCTGTTCTTATAAAGCTACCAGAGTGATATATCGATGAACGCGACGCTTTGCCTGTAAGCAACGTCACTACAACGTAATCGGATATCTGTCCGTGGACTGTGTAACAGCTCGTTGTGTTACGTGTGGTGACATCCTTACATTATAACCGTCTATCTGATCTTTTTACAGCTCCGATTGAACGGGCTGCTCTTAACACAGTAAATTATGCTGTGCTTCTTCAGAAAGGTTGCTAGATCTGTAGGAGGCCTTCTCAACCTGTAGCTCGGGAGAAACATGTTGCCCGCGACAAGTTGCGCGTGAAAATATTTTCAGTAAGAACATATCTTATTTACCCCTTTCCCTGAAAAGCCGAGGAATTTTTGAAAACTTACGATCTGTTTATTTATGGAGGCGTACATTTATATTATTAATTAATTTTGTTAAAAATGCGCTAAAAAAAATTATCGACACCCTAGCCTAATGTGTGAATTGCATTTTTATAATTTTTTCCTGTTATTTTCGGTATGTTTTATGTCACGTGATGTATGGTTAAAATTATACCTACAACTAACAAATTTATGCCTATTCTTTCGTCTTCTGTATATGGAATTTAATGTCGGTCGCATGCAGACCACACTTTGCCTGAATTGTCTACACCACGTAAACCTTTTATTAAGTCTGGTCTGCCCTGGAAGCTATGAATGTCCACCGGTGACATCCTGCGAGAAACCGACGCTGCTGTGTGTGGTTTAGAAACTGCAGATTTCCTGGAACACCAACATCAGTCAATGCAGCTTCAAAATAAATTTATGTTTGTGTAATAATCTAGATACTGCTTTTTAATCATTCTCACTCTCCCTCTTCCCTTCAGGCTTTCACCATGCTAGCGGTGTTGTTTATTCTGTCTGGACGGGTCATTTCGAAATGACACTATAAGGCATGGGTCTAAATATTTTTTTAATAGGCTTACCTATGCAAGGGGAACCGGTGCAGCGTGGAAGGTATAGTCACTGGGCTGCGGGCTAGACGTTCCGGGGTTTGAATCCCGGCAGGAACAATAGATTATTTTTCTCCTCTCCAAAATGTCCAAACCGGCCCTGGGGCCCACACAGTGTCCTGTTTAATGGGTACTGCTGTACTTCCCCCGGCATAAAGCGACCGGGGCGTGAAGTTTGCCACTTAACTCCAACTAATGTCGAGGTTAAGAATGAGTGAATCTGTACCTCTTCTCCTACTGTATGCCTTCATGGAGTGGACAGGGGCACCTTTACATTTACCTGTGTGAGTTTTTGGGCTTTTACGGCATATATTGTACAGCTGATAGCCTTCTGGATTTTGACATTCGAGACGTTTCTAGGTGTCAGTTTACAAACCCTCACGGTGTCCAAACTCAGAAGGTGATCGTGAGGTCTACGTGTGTTTTAACCCTTATCCTGCTAACGTGGAGAATATGGTGAGCTGCTAATAATGCCAGAAAATGGCAGATGGGATTTAACGCGGCGTTGAAAGGGTTAATAAATTTATGTCACGAAATTCTGGCCGTCGTCGCCTTTGTCACTTGTGAGTTAAGTGCGTTATTGGACGACGTATCAGTCACTCAGGTTGCATAGCGATTCTTTCAGATTATGTCTGATCACTTGATCGTAGTCGAACTTTTTCGTGCTTGAAACTATGCACAATAATAGTCTGTTGGCAGCTTTTGTCGTCTTTGTCACGCACACACGATTTTATTGTAGACGGATATTGTTTGTTGTGGGCCGCGATAGCTCAGTCTCTATAGCGACTCCTTACGGGTTGGACGGTGCGGGTATCGAATCCCGGTGGTTGCGAAATTTTCCGCACCCGTCCAGACCGGCCCTGGGATCCACATAGCCTGCTATACAGTTAGTACCGGGTCTTTCACGGGCGTAAAGCGACCGAGGCGTATCTCTGACTACCCACCCCAACCTAGCGCCGATGTTAAGGAAGGAGTAGAGCTATACATCCACTCCGTCTCTAGGCCTTACCATTGTTTATTAAAGCCTTACATTCGAGAACGCCAGAGTATATGCATGTTTGTTTGTTTTGGCGCGACAGTCCCCAAGTGGGCCAGGGCTTCCTCCTTCACGAGGTTTCTAGATTACACACAACGGCGCACCACAGTCGGTAGGACTCCTCTGGACGAGTGATCAGCTCGTCACAGAGACCTCTACCTGACAACACACACCACTTACAAAAGACAGACATCCATGCCCCCGGTGGGATTCGAATCCACAATCTCAGCAGGCGAGCGGCCGCATAACTACGCCTTAGACCGCGCGGCCACTGGGACCGGCTGTACTGATCATCTTCAGAAGTACTGCGGGTATGCCTAAATACGGTGGTAGTTTTTTTTTTTTTGTGCATTGCAGCAGCTCGAGACAATACACGACACACGATGTTACAATGCAAGTGACTCCATGTCACAGATGTTTCTGCTGTGGAAAGTGAATCTCTTCAGCACAACGGACCCTATTCTAAACCATATAAACTCAATAAGTTTGTCGTAATAAATTTCACGAGTACGTGGTTGAAATTTCAGCTAATCAGAAATATTTGCCCAGCTTCAGTTTTCTCCTGATTAATTCCTATAAAATTTATTAAGTCTGTTTATTCCTCATAAGTACTTGTTCAGTGCTTTCACTTCAGTAAATGCAAGTCAACTTTTCTTGGGCACTGCAGGAATTACAGTTTCCTTTCACTGCTGACAAAGTGATATTTCATGCGATGTACACGAATTATGAATTTGAAGTCATTAGGGAGGAGTCGCTCATGGTCATGAAATTGCGTGGAAAAGTTACAAAAAAAGTACTTTTTGAAGTTCAGAAGTTTATAAATTACTAACTATTAAATACTTTCACCGTGTTATAGTGTAATTGGATTTGAATTCAGAAGTTTGTCTTTAGTTCCCTTTTTTACTATCTAGAAATCTTTGTTCTTTATTGTTCTGCACCGCTATGCAAGTGCATGTATGTATGTATGTACCCTGCAGACTGGTGTGCCATGTTGTCAGCCGACAGTTCATCACGTTTTTAAGTGCTGGTTCTATTTCATTCTCTTGTTTACACTGATATCATTATGTTATTTTATTCGTACAAACTTTACATACCAAATCAGTTAGTGGGAACCGCGGTAGCACAGTGGTTAAGGTGCTGCGCTACAAATCGGAAGGTCGCTGATTCGATCCCAGCTGGTGTTATTGGAACTTTTCATTGACATAAAATCCTTCCGATCGCACTATGGCCCTGGGGTCGACTCAGCCTCTAACAGAAATGAGTACCAGGAGTGTTTCCTGGGGGTAAAGGCGGCCGGTGCGTAAGGCTGACAACCTTACCACCATCCTGTGTCGTTGTCACGAAATCTGGGAACCTTAACTTCCTGGAACTCTCTCGGCCACTCCAGGCCTGCAACGGGACAGCTTTACCTTTACCTTTTATATCCGTTAGTATGTATATATATATATATATATCACAAGTTTTAATCGGAGGGGGGGGGTTCATGGAATTGTATTTAAAGTGATTAAAAGAATTACAAAACAATTCCGAAGGTATTGTATAGTATCCAGTGTTTCGTTCTCAAGTTCAAGAGAATATATTGTCTTCCTGCAGTGTCCAGAAAGAAAAGTACATTAACAGAAAAATAGGATGAATTTCTCGTATTTGTGGTTTTGTATACCTCTGCTGTACTGACTACAGCACATAGGGTATACAGGGCGTACTTTCTTACATTCTGCAATACAGTCTTGAGTCGCTTAACGACGTGGGTACTTTCTGAGAACTGTGTCGTTAGGCGATTTCGTCGTTGTGCGAACGTCAAAGAATGTACTTACACAAACCTAGATAGTATAGCCTGCTACACACCTAGGCTATATGATATAGCTTATTGCTCCTAGGTTACAAACCTGTACAGCATGTTACTGTACTGAATACTGTAGGCAGATGTAACACAATGGTATTATAATATTGTAATATTATAATCTCACGGGACCACCGTCGTATATGCGGTCCGTCGTTGACCGAAACGTCGTTATGCGGCGCATGACTGCAATATATGCAAGACGTTGCGGCTCTGGGACTTCTCACAAATGAAATCATTTCCAGGTACATTCCAAATCAGTTAATAATGGCGATGAATTATGGTTGTCGCGTAGAGATAGAGAGAGAGGGGTGGAGGGAGAGAGGGAGAGGTGATTTACGTGATTACGATGTTGCAAGATGGTGTTCTTAAGGCTGTGTCGCGCAATGCACAGTTATACTAATTTCAGTGGACACTTTATTACAGTATCAAAGTATTTATTAACATGTAGGCCTGTTAGTCTCCGATTTTATCTCCAAAATAGTACATTTCGCTCTGTTAAGCCTGTATCAATATCAAAGCCTAACTGACGTGACAATATGTGAGTGTACACATGTGAGTTTTATTTCTCGTTTAAATGGGATTACGGGTTTGGTAGCAGTAGGCGTACTTAAGCCTCCAACATTATTACATGAAGCCATAAACTTCAAGATTTATAAAGATGCAGTAGCCCAGGCATGGAGATGAAGTGTTGTGAAAATAACAGGAAGGTTTAGAATTTATTCCCCTCGTTGAACTAAGCGTAGGAAGAGAGGTTTAGCTAATGTGTGGTGCTTAATTTGACGTCAGAAGGAAAACTTAGGCCCTCAGGCAAAAAGGTGTACCCGTGTAGAAGCTGTGTGTCAGTTAATTTGGGGAACAGTTTGTCAAATAGCATAACGGTAAAGCAGTCCCATTACAGGCCTGGAGTGGCCCAGAGGGTTCCAGGAAGTTAAGGTTCCCAGATTTCATGACAACGGCACTGGATGGTGGTAAGGTTGTCAGCCTTACGCACCGGCCGCTTTTACCCCCAGGAAATACTCCTGGTACTCATTTCTGTTAGAGGCTGAGTCGACCCTAGGGCCATAGTGCGATCGGAAGGATTTTATGTCAATGAGAAATTCCAATGACACCAGATGGGATCGAACTAGCGACCTTCCGATTTGTAGCACAGCACCTTAACCAGTGTGCCACCGCGGTCCGCCCTGTTAAATAGCATACAGAGATTGATTAAATATTTATCTTAGCAATTAACCAACTTGATGCACAAAGTTTTGTTTTACAATAATTTTATTTCATGCCTCTGCATGTTGGTTAATTACTAAGATAAATATACTGAGATGCAAGGTCAGTAAAACATTAAAATTAAACATTTGTCGAAGGTCAGGAGGGGAGCTATTAGACATTTTATAAGTATCGAAGGAGCTGCTACAGAATAAGTCGTAGTCCAAAGCGATGAAGAGGGTAGGCCATGTGGCAGTGCAAAATCGTTACCTGGCAAGACTAATAACCATATTTTGCGCTCTCTTGTAGACTGTAACGCATGCTCCAAAGCTCAGCTGTGAGACCTGTAGTCGAGTGGTGAATCTACCAGCTTGCGTGACCTGGTTGGTACGAAGTTAGGAAATAATGTGAGGTAGAATCTACGTAATGTCTAAGGCTAATTGGAAGCAGACTACAGTATGTGCTGAAGGAAGAAGAAATCCGTTTTATGTTTCTCTGATTTTAGTGGTCTAGCAGTGCAGTGGTAGCTAGACCGGAACATGACCTCTGACACACGATCACAACTGTAAGCACTAGAGGTTTACTTGCAAATGATAACAGCTTGTAAGTAACGGTTGACAATTGCATGTGAAGTACAAAATGCAAAAATGCGTACAAATATCTAGACAAATAGATTACCAACACTGTCATAATATTTGGCCAGAGAAATACAAGTATTCGCGAAAGTTACTCGACTCTTGGATGATAGTTGATGCACAAGGATTTATAAGCCTACATAAGACCCTGATATTTAAAGAAGAAGAAGAAGAAGAAGAAGAAGAAGAAGAAGAAGAAGATGATGATGATGATGATGATGATGATGATGATGATGAAGAGGAAGAAGAGAAGGAGGAAGTGGAGGAGGAGGAAGAAGAAGAAGGAGAAGAAGAAGAAGTCGCAAAATGTTTATTTTCACGTTGTCATTTATGAAACTACAGACAACGTTCTAACAGGAAAACCTGAAAATAAGGGACAGGAGTTAAGAAATACAAGTTCCTGTTGCTGATAAAAGAAGACAATTTCTAGCAGTGTGTTGGAAACTCTCGGAAATGGAAACGGGCAAAGAATATACGCGTTTTATAGTGGAACAGTGATTGAGTAGTGAACAGTATCCTTCGCTGCACATTTATGCACGAATATATTGAATATTGTATCACTGAATGGGAGAATAGGTAATTCTGGGTGCACGCCGAAGTAGTTCCCAGTACCTCTTTGCATATTAATGTCTCATCTCACTATTCGTCTGCCCATGACTTCACAGTATACCTTGAAACAATACTGCAGGTAGAAAGTACACATTTTTATGTTCGTGTGACCGTGCATCACTGATACAACAATATAAACAGCCAACTAGATGCAACAATAATAATTTTATTAATAATTTCAATCAGCTCAACATGTTTCGGGCGATAATTTCACCCATCCTCAGGAGCACTAGACTGTTTCCACCTCATCCTTGTCACCAGCAGTCAGCATCGCCGGTGCATTATACCACAAGCTGTAAATACAGTCCAATGCTCCTGAGGATGGGGAAATTATCGCCCGAAACATGTTGAGCTGATTGAAATTATTAATAAAATTATTATTGTTGCATTTAGTTGGCTGTTTATATTATTAGAAAGTACATATCCTACAATATGCCGTCGGAAATCGAAAATTACGCTTGATCCGAGCAAGCGCACAAAGCAGACAACGGAAAGCCTACACATTCATTTTACAAAATACATTCCTGTATGTTAGTTAGTACAAAGACTCTACGATGATTAGAAGGCGTTTATTAGAAGTATCTTTAAAAAATAGTTCCAAAACTAACGGCAGAGTTTTATTATGGTCTTTCTCAGCACTGCCACGGTCTTCCCGGAACAAAACATTATCATATATTAATGCATACTTTTTTAACATGGCAGATACCCTTCGTGCAGGTCAGTGAAGAATATGCTTACATATTGATCTTCTCTGCTGCTTTTTCGTGATTCAACATGAAGACCCTCACTACGCCACCGTTGCAATTACGCACTTACCAAAAGGTACTGTACATGAACAAACAAGACAGGCAAGACAACAATATACGTATAATGTAACACTGGTGCGTTGGCGTAGTGTTGTACCTCTGAAGACGTAGGAATATCCTACTGTTCACGTCCGGGCTTTGAGCCGAACATGACTGCTGACACAATAGCAAAAAAAAAAAACTATAAATTAGTTGCTGTAGCTTCTTGCTTTTCTGTTCAGAAAGCGATTAACACCTTCTAAACGGATTAAAACATGTGAAGCAGCTGGGGTTTATGATTATGATTCGGAAACTAAGCCGCAGTCATCGCGACGCCTCCTCACCACGACCGCAAAAGTAGGCTTATTACGCAGTAAGACCAACGGAGACTTAATTCTGATTGTTATGTGCCAGGTCGTATAGTAAACATTTGTGACTAGAGACATTAAAATGTATTCATGATACTGCACTTTGTAAACTACCGCGAGTGCTGTAGTTTGGCCATGGGTAAATTTGCTGGTCCCGGGTTCGATCCCCGGCGCTACCAGATTTTCTGAATAGTAGTGGGTCTGGAACGGGGTCCACTCAGCCTCGTGAGGTCAGTTGAGGAGCTACTTGAATGAAAAAAAGTAGCGACTCCAGGTCTAGAAAACAGAGATTAAGGGCTGTGGGGACCCGTTGCGCTGACCACGTGACACCCCTCTATCCGCAAAATTTGGCACTAACTTCGCCGACCGGCGGCGGCCGCTCTGTCGGTATAGTTCGCGTGCGGACTAAGGCCACGGA
>Ga0131853_10018274_pt1 | contig 12754 bp, 12 predicted proteins | sample TergutLab28metaG_FD_92764 | JGI IMG/M metagenome (GOLD analysis project Ga0131853, IMG submission 92764) | Labiotermes labralis P1 segment gut microbial communities from Petit-Saut dam, French Guiana - Lab288 P1 (version 2) (version 2) | ecosystem: Host-associated > Arthropoda: Insects >...
CAGAAAGCTGTAACTGTGAGCGACAACAGTCTGCTGTTTGTGTTTGTAATGTGGAGCGGTCTGGTAATGTCGGCAAGTGTGGTGACAGAATACAGTTTGTGCTGGTTAAATGTGGTCAGACACAGTTTGAGTAGCCATGAGCTGATAGTTGGAAGAAGACTTGAGACACGACCACAAATTTTGTGCCTAATATTATGACACAGCAGTGCCCAATTTGTGGAAGAACGGGGGACAAAACAGAATGCCTAATATGGTGAAAACGTGCCTAATATGGTGACACATCAGAATGTCTAATATGGTGACAACGTGACTAATAACATAAAAGAGTTCTTAATATTGTGGGAGAGTAACTAATAACATAAAAGGTGAGTGCCTAATATGATGACAGTGTGCTTAATGTGATAATTGAGTGCCTAATATGGCCATCCCCATATGACGGAACAGTAAACGGTGTGCCAGAGAACGTGTGGAAGGTGCGGCGACCTGAACAGGACAAATAATTTTGGGGTAGGTCAGGCACAGTAGCTACCGTAAAGGTAAAGGTAAAGCAGTCCAGTTACAGGCCTGAAGTGGCCCCGAAGGCTGCAGAAATTTAAGGTATCCAGATTTCATGATAACGGAACAGGATGGTGACAAGGTTGTCAGCCTTAGGCACCGGCCACCTTTACCCCCAGGAAATGCTACCGGTTCTCATTTCTGTTTGAAGCTGGGTCCACCCCAGTGCCATAATGCGATCGAAAGAATTTTATGTCAATGAAAATTTGGGAACGAACCATGGACCTTTTTTCGCGTTCAAGTTTGTCTCTATAAGTGAACTGTGCGACGTGTCTATATTTAACCGTTACTACAATTCATGTTTATAAATATAAGCTAAAGTCAATTATTTCAGAAACGATCAACGTTCACTTTCTTGGGAAAGACACTGAGAAATATAATTTACTTTCCCAAATATTTAATGGCAGTTCAAGCTCTAGGAATGCTTGGGTCCTTTATTTCTTGTTCTCTGTTTTCCCATCTGGCATGTAATGTCATAAGTTTTAAATGTTCAGAACTGTAACTTTGTGTGTTGCTTTGTGTGGACATGAGACTGGGAAGTACACAGAATGGCAATGGGTGAGAAGAGGCTGCTAAGGGAGCAATGTGTGCGTGACATGCGTGGAAGTTGGTGGCCAGTTGAAATGTGGTGGCTCACGCTCAGAAAACTTATTTCGCCTTTCGGCGAAACGGACTAGACCATTTAAATCGGCGGGACCGTCAGTTCAGTCGACTAGTAATTCAGGACACACAATGTTCCGAGGTAGTATGAAGAGTACCCGCTACCCACTCCATTCGTCAGTTCCCCTTCACTTCCCCACCTGTGCGTCACCGTGTGCCATCACATTTCAATTCGACTGTACTGTCAAATATGATTGGTGGACAGAAGTCAGAAACCGCTCTGGAATATCAATGATTATGAGAGTAACTAAGGTTATGAAAATCTGAAGGCAGCCTTCCCCAATTCACATCGTGATAGATGAAAAACGGCAAGAAAATATGAAATATTGCAGCAGTTTGAGTTGCCTGATAAGAAATGATGCAAGATGCACATGTGAAGTGAAAATCAGAATTACAATGGCAAAAGCAGCCTTCAAGAACAAGAAAAATTTTAACATTCATATGTCCGTGCAACGCTAACATATTCTCAGAGTACAACCAACAAGATGCAACGTTCCTCAATTCATTTTTTTATGTAAGATGCTCTACATGTTTCAGACGGTTTATCTGTCCATTAACAGGAGCTCAAAAACTGCACACAAAGCGGCAGACATTTGTCAGACCATTACTGCCAAATTATTACTGCCACCTGTTCGTAGCAGCAGGTGGCAGTAATTGACAAATGCCTGATTCTGTGTGTGCAGATTTTGAGTTCCTCATGATGGACGGGAAAATCGGCTGAATCATGTAGAACGTATTATAGGAATAAATAAATGGAGAAACATCGCATTTTTTGGTTGTACTCTGAGAACAAGAAAACTCTCTTCACTAACAAAATTTATTTATATTTAAGAAATAAAGTAATGCAAAGATACTGTGGAGCATAGATTGGTATAATGTTGAGATTTGGACATATCGGAAACTAGACCAGAAATAACTTGAAATTTTTTATATCAGGTGCTCTAGAAGGAAGGAAAAGATCAGTTGGAATTATCATGTGAGAAAAGAAGAAGTGTTACATGGAGTCAAGGAGGAGAGGTATATCCTACCTACAGTTAATAGAATGAAGGGTGTTTGAATTGGTTACAAACTGCGTAGGAACTGACTTCTGAAACATTATATTGAAGGAAAGCTAAAAGGGATAGGAAGAAAGGAAGAATATGTAAGCAGAATCTGGTCGAACTTTAAGAAAACAGGAGGTACGGGAATTTGAAGGAAGAAGCACTAGCTCACACACTGGGCAGATCTCGCTTGGGAAGCGGGTATCGACATGTTGCAAAGTGACGACGAGACTGTGTAAGAACGGCATCAGAATGAAACAAATGGCACACCATTACAGGGCAGGTGTGTGCATACTGACAGCTCACTTTGCTGTATAAGTGAAAGGAGAGCATCAGAATACAGCAATTGGCACACCATAACAGGGCAGGTGCGTGCATACTGACAGCTCACTTTGCACCCTAAGAGATCTGACAGCATCAGAATACAGTAAATGGCACATCATAACAGGGCAGGTGTGTGCATACTGACAGCTCACTCTGCTCTCTAAGTGATCTCACAGCATCTCTTCATGTTTCAGGGTCCGCTGGTTAAAGGAGAGTGGCATATCTGATCGAGAATACAAGTACTGGCTTCCTCAAAAGCCTAAATGCAGTGGTAATGCTGAAGGCTTTAACAGTGTTCGCCTGCAGGACATCTTCCCAGCACTCTTGATGTTTTGTTTTGGCATTGTTCTGGCTGTAGTAACCCTCATTCTGGAGGTACTGTACAAAAGGCTTCACTGCGTACAGTGCAGGCACCACCGATAATGACAAACCTACTGACAACTGACAATTTCTCAATAACACCGATTATACTTGATTCACTAACAGAGGGCCTCATTTTGACCGCAACTGACTATATCTACCCGAATGCATGGCCACCCCTCAAAAAACATTTCCGCCGAGGTAAAATGTATTGTCCAAATCCATGTGTATCCCCTAATATACTATATACTAAGAGAATACAATTCGCTATTAATTTCATACATGGCCCAGAAGAGCGTATTTGGTATAGCGTCTCGCTACGATCTAGATGGTTCCGATGAGTGCGAGATTTTCTGCACCCATCCTGATTGGCCCTGGGGTCCACCCAGCCTTCTATAGAATCGGTGCCGTGTCATTTCTGCAGTTAAAGCGGGCGGCAATTGACGACAACCCACTTCCATCTAGCACCGAGTTTAAAGAAAAAGTATAGCTATACGTCTACTCTCCCTCTGGGCCTGTGTGATCTGTTTTAGGGTAAAATATACCTTTTATGATTTTCATACCGTTAACATACACCCAGCATGTCACATTCTGTCTGCATTTACCAATCAGTGTCACTGTCTCCATCTTCACATTCAGTACCTTCATCTTCCTCACAATCACTCCTAACACTCCACAACATATCATCATCAGTCCCATGCAACACACTGGACTTACAGCACTTCTTAAAACCCTTCACAGCCACTTCTGTTCAGATGTGATGCCATGCTGTTACGATCCAATAACAAAGATGTCACACTGAGCTTCTTCATTCTTCCATCTGCATTCAAAACATGGTTCACTGGTCTTTGAATGGTTTCTTCACCGCAACATGTCTTCTTGCAACTACCAGTAATGTGGCTTTTATGTCTGATGTCAAAAGTCCCTTCTATGAATCCAAGACCAGCATCCTCTGTTTTTGTCAGGACCACCCATTAAATTTTGTTTCACGTTAGTAAACAGTTTATTGGTTTCACAGCAATTAGTTTGGAGTCTGACAGTGATTCAGCAAGAAGGTTGCTTCTTAGGCACTGTTTTGCAATTTAGAATCATGTACGGTGGCAACTTGCTACCTCCTGCCAATCGCACCAACAGACTAACATCTTTGTATTGCCTCATGTTCTAACCACCATAGGGTGTGTCAACATGTAATTCACAATATCATTTGATGGCATATCAAAATACAATGGTGCTTCGTCACCATTTGCAAGTAGGCTCGGTACGTAACGGTTCAACTTTCGAAGTCCCGTCATATGTAACTGAAAAGCAACAAGCTTGTCCTCAAGGCCTGTTGGAAATATCAGGCAAAGAGAAGAGAAAACCAGTTCCTCTGCATCATAGCTACACATAGATTCGTGTTGGCCTTGAACTGGTACCACGTGCTGTACGAATTAACACGTTTTCCTGCACCACGTGTACACATTTACATTTCTTGGCCTTGAACTGTACCACGTGCCGTGTAATTTGACAGTTTCCATGCTTTGTATTGTATTATCTGACATGTAACCAGCACTACAGTTTTATCCTTCAAGTGTAAAAAGTGCACCCTTGTACAGGCACTGAGGCTCTGTACAGGCCGTTGCCCATAGCGGGAGTAGAGGTATTGCTCTACTCTTTCTTGACCACGGCACTAGAATGGAGTGAGGGGTCAGCGTCACGCTCCGGCCGCTCTTTACCCCGGGAAAGACACGGTACCCATTGTGAAGGAGGATGGGTGGGCCCCAGGGCCGGTCTGGACAGGTGTGGAAAATCTCTCCCCCACCGGGAATCATTTCCGTAAAGTCCAGCCCGTAGCCAGTCGCTATACCGACTACGCTACCCGACCCATCCTTCAAGTGTACCCTCAACTATTTCCCGTTCCAGTTCTTGGAAATGTCTCCACTTGGGTCCACTGCAGGATTCCGGTGGAGTTCAGTGTTTACAAACTCCTGCTTCTTTTTTTGATGTCTTCACTTATGTTTGCTTCACAAACACTTAACTTTCTTGCTGCACTGCAATACTTGTTTTTTCAGCACAGTTATGCACCAATATGCTATATTTTGTCTGCCCTGATTCAGCAAACAGTTCACATTTGCAGTCCCCTTCTCAATGTGGCTTGACATTGCATTGAACTATGGAATGACTTATAATACCCACCAATCAGGAACCACAATGTTGCAGCACAGAATTTTAGGACGGAATTTGGCTTGCACTGAAGGCAAAACACTATTTGCCTGATTACACAATTAATAGATGATTTGATGACTCAAGTGATCTCTTCTACTGGGTGAGGTTTAAAAATTTAATTGCTGCAGGCTTGTGTCTTGTATCAAACAGTGTTCAGTCTCACACACAACTTTTGTATTCTGGAAGAAACTGCTGTCTTGGCTTCACGGTTCATGTAAATACCCTGAAGAAAGAGGCAGCAGGGTTCATCACAAACCTGACAACCACCACACGACTACATAGTGTTATACTTCATACATGAACAGTGATTTTTTTCTTGATCAAGATTCTGTTATGAAGAAATGTTCTGAAATGAGCACAAGTATTTGGAAGGCACTGGTTAATAAAGGGCAAGATTTTTACATTTAAATGTCCTTGATAAATACTGTGGGTATAAACAAAATCTAGCATTTTCATGTTCTGAAATGTACTGCTATCAATAAAGTCTAGCACATTCGTGTTATGAAATGTACTGCTATCAATAAAGTCTAGCACATTCGTGTTATGAAATGTACTGCTATCAATGAAATCTAGTATATTCATGTTCTGAAATGTACTGCTATCAATAAAGTCTAGCACAATTATAGTCATATCAACACTCCTCCTTCTACTACTACTAATGATACTATTACCACTTGTATTACATCCACTACTACCACCACCACTACTATGTAGTGTGAACTGTAAGGCAGCTGTACATTCTTACCGCACCATGGAAGCATATGGCGGTGTGCATGTAGGTGCTTAACCTTGCATAAACTTACGTCAAATACCCACTGGAAAGGAGTCTGTGTTGACCCAGGGGCTGTACTGCTGGATAATGATTTTGCAAAAAGAACAAATTAAATAACCTGGCAAAATTGTTAGGTTCAATGATTTTAGTAGGATCCCCCTTTAGTGTCATGACTGTAGAGCTCCCACATCCAGACATTTCAAGTCTAGTGCCACTCACATAATAACCCCACACATACAGTGTCCTCCCTCTGCCCACTAATTCTTTAGTCTGAGCGCAGCACACTGCTTGACCTTGCTCAGTGATTCACTCTTTCTCTGTTGGTTGTAATGGATGGAGTGCTTTGGTCAGCCAGCCCACTGATACATTATATGTATGTTGGAATCAGATTCTGTGGACAATATCTGAACATCACAGCACATGACATGTGTTGTTTGTAATGATCTGAACAGTTAGTGTGATACATGAAATAATATTTAACTATGTTCACGTCCTAACATGTTTGATATTTGGGGAGATGCTAATAGGATTGAATTCCCGAAGGGAAGAAATCTTTGTTATTTACTTGCTAGTGATAATATGTCTATTTATATTCTTATATTCATATACTCTACATTTTTATAATACTTTTTTGGTTTTAAATCCTGTGCATCTTCAATGGACTGCCTGCTCTGTGATTGGTTAGCAGGCAGAGCTTTTAGGAATGGTGTGGCGAATGACTACTGGTTGATGGTTGCTGACATTGCATGGAAAGAACCGTTTCTGAACATGTGGGATGTTCCAACACTCGCTTGGCTACCATATCACATGCAACTTGCCTGACTTGGGAAGTCTCTAACACCTGACCTGTCAGTGTGTTAATAATACTTTTTTGGTTTTAAATCCTGTGCATCTTCCATGGACATTATTGTTGTTGCACCTTGGGCTGTGCAAGAATTTTTCTGTTTTGTGTTTGTCCAACCTGTAGAAATTTCCCCCCTGCCAGGTGTGCAGCTGACACAAACACAGTTTTCAGTAATTTTCATATTACACAGGAACCATACCCATACCCATAGAATCAAATGTCTTCTATTGATACTGCAGGAAAGGGAGGCCTGAATGGATACTGAGATTTACGATGACAATGTTCAAATGTCACCAGCATCTACAGTCTTGTCAAAGTCTGCAGCATTGAGTCGCAGTTTGAAAACAGGTCCCAGCTTACTTTGTAAATGCATAACATACTCAGTTATTCTCTGTGCTTTATATGGTCCTGTTCAAGTCTGCAGACATAATCAAGACTGAAATTTTTAGTAATTACTCCTAAAATTACTGGTCCCAGTGGCCGCGTGGTCTAAGGTGTAGGTTTGTGCACCCCCACCTACTGAGATTTAGGTTCAAATCCCACCGGAGGAATGGATATCTGTCCATTGTGAGTGTTGTGTAGTGTCAGGTCTTTGCAACAAGCTGATCACTCACCCAGAGGAGTCCTATTGACTGTGGTGCATCATTGATTGTTATCTAGAAACCTCATAAATGAGGAGGCCCTGGCCCACTGGAGGGCTGTCGTGCCAAAGCAAATGAACCCATAAACTTACTAATTTGACTTTTAAACTGATAATTTTCAAAGAGTGGAGAAAATTTCGTGTAATTGAAGGTTCATGAACTTCCAGCCATAGACCTGAGTATAACTGAACATATCAGTCAGCAAGATATCACAGTTAAGTGCTAAAGGCATGAAAATCTACTTTAAGTTAACTTTCTTCATATTATCACTTGCAGTTGTTACATAAAGGAGGATTAGCTCTTTGGGCCATGTACTGTGTGGTTTAAATGACAAATTGTAATAATTCCAATTGTGTCATAATCATTAACTTTAATCAGTTTATTGTTTACCATTAGCTGACAGATTTTATTATCACTAGTTTTTATCACCCATGTCATCATCACTTCCCTGTGGACTCCTTTCGATTAGCAGTGAATGCTATTAGAAATCTGGACAGGTCTGCTTTCATCCAGTGCTACCGCTGGACTGCCCGCTCTGTGATTGGTTAGCAGGCAGAGCTTGTGAGAGTGGTATGGCAAATGACTACTGGTTGATGGTTGCTGACATTGCATGGAAAGAATTGTTTCTGAACATGTGGGATGTTCCAACACTTGCTTGGCTACCGTATCACATGCAACTTGCCTGACTTGGGAAGTCTCTAACACCTGACCTGTCAGTGAGGTTCTTATATCAGCATTTATGATGTTAATACACACAGTAGCATAGCTATGTTTTTTTGGCACGCAAGGTGATTAATCAGAGTGACCGTCCCCAACAGAATGTACGGACTTAAAAAAAAATCACAATTTTTTATTGAATTTCCTTTTATTTGGCTCAATAATTTCAAATATCTTCAGCACAAAAACTAAGATTTTTCATTTAAGGTATTAATTTTACCACCCATTTTCCCACCTCTTTGACTCTGCTGCCTGTGTTGGACATCCCTCTCCCCAAGTTATGACGCTGAGTCCACAATGCGCTGTAAAGATTGGTGTGTGGTGTGCTGTAAGTGCCACTAGGATTATTAGGCCTACTTTTTCTGTGGGCTGTACATTGACACTGATGTTACACCTATTCCGAAAACATTATTCAGCCACCCGGTGGGACTGCAGGAAAACCTGTGCCTTTTTTCAACAAGACAGTGCAAAAAGTTTGCACAGCAAATACCTCTATGCTTTGATTACATACTGTGTTTGGCAACAGAATAACAAACAGGGGATTTTGGCCTCCACATTTGCCAGATTTGATATTCAATAACTTTTTATTTGTGGGGCATGTTAATGGATAATTAAGATAATTCATCCCTGTTGTATTATTAAGCAAGTGTATATTACTCACACAATCTTACAGTAAAATATTTTGTATAACTTCCTCCTTATACCTTACCTATCTACTACACAAAAAAATCTGTATATACTCTTTACCACAAAATTCTTGTATAATTTTTATGGCCTTTTTTATTTCTTTCAAGTATTTTATCATGCATCTTGGAACAGATGAGTTCTCATACCTAATTGCAGGAAGAACTGGCCTCTGAATGTTTGTAAGAGAAAGGTCTTACGATGGCTTACATCAAGCCAAAGCTAGTTACCCCAAAAAACTTGTACTGTGAGGTTGTGTATGACTGTGTACTGAGGTAAGTACTGTCTTCCGTTTCACCAACAGAATTTTGATGGGCAATGAATAACGTTTTTTGTTAGGTGTGATGTGTATGTGTGAGTGGAAGGAAACCATTTCTGGTACCTTCTCTGTGTAGCCACCCAGTGTTAAATGCTGTACATTGAATAAAACACACATAACCAGACTCTTAGCACATGGTATCATCTGGAATTGTCAAGTGACATATGAGACAGGCCACATGAAGTAAGGATTCTGTAGTTAAACTGTTTGCTAACAGGCATCTTCAGTTACACTGTCAAGGAAATGTGTTTGCAATGAATCAGAGTTTGTGATAGGTTATGTTGGGTTAGTTTTATTGAACTAATATAATGTTATTTAATTTAGAGTAAGTTTTCAGGCTATAACCAGCAAAGGAGGCACAAAGGGGAGTACAGGTAAAGCTCTACTCATTATTTAACTTCAGCGCTAAATGGGAGTTGCACTGGGTGACTGGATGGGTCCAAATCCCGGTCGGGACAGGTGAGGAAAATCTCGCCCCCACCGGGATTTGATCGCCGGACCGTCCAGTCCGCAGCGAGTCGCTATACCGATTGAGCTATCCCGGCCCGTATACTGGCAGTCGGTACAAATAGCGCATTTTTTCAACCCTCGTGTCGCGCGTAGTCTTTTACATTTTAAATTGAAACGACCTCCGCAAGTTCGTTTCGATACATCGCACATACCACACCAACATAAACTTTTTGCCACGGTCCAGATGCTGGTAATGGAGACACTAGCACAGCTGTGCTCAAAGTATCGTTTTCACTACTTGGATGCCGCAAAACACGGGATTTAAGCGTAACTAAACCTGTTTCCTACTTTCCTATATCAACGGGAATGTGTAATTTTGTCTCGTTATGTTGGCTGCACGGTAGCTCTGCATAACTGTTTACGAAAACAAACCAGTGCAATTTGTAAACACGGAGAGACTGGTATGTGTAGTGATACATATTTACATGTTTTAATCGAAGTAAAGTAGTATCATGCACACAAAACGTATACAAACCGTACTCGCACTCTGTTCTATTGCATTCCAGTAGGACTGTGTATGGAAAAAGCATGCAAAATAGCGGTTGGAGTAACGCGCCTTCACGAATAAGAGTTTTGATGCAATTTCCGTTCTGTAAACAATACATGTGTTTCAGCGACCATCACTCATCCCTGCATGGGGAAGGGGGGGGGGTCCACTTCGCAAAATGTTATAAAGTGTTCACATGTTCTGTACGAATACTACGACATATAATTCTATTTACGCTCCACATTTCCTTTCTCGTGATTTAAATTATATTATTGTTCATTACAAACAGACATCTTGTATGAGAATTAGAGTACTATACAGGTGTTTCGAGTGAATAAAAAATGAGAAACATTTTCAACTTAATGTACGGAAAAAGAGGTACTCCAGTCCCACGGTAGTCCGCGCCCCATTGATCCCTAAAGCAAATGATCCGTGGATCCCTTCAGGTGTGGAAGTTAACACTGGTCAGACTGGGCATACGATTGTCGTGCTAGAGAGCAGTGCATGGAGCGGCGGTGTAGCGGCGTCGAGAGAGTGGAAGTTGGTTAGGTAGTAGTAGTTTTTAATTCTCTGGCTGCTTAGTTTTAGCAGTACTTATAAGTGTATAATTATGTAATGTTTATTCCAGCAGTGAGTTATGTGCATGATTATAAATATACGGATGTATTGCAGAAGTTTCGTGGGTGAATGAACATGATTCATGGGTAGTGCCATGAAGATGGTTATAGTTCGCATTCGAAATGTTTTCGCGTATTTACGGCAACGTAAATTAATAAAAATCTCGTAAAATACTAATGTTTACAGTTACGTATTACCACGTCCGCTGCATAGAATGTCCACATGGTATAGTTTATCAGTGGGAACGGAGGACGCCATGCGCTGTGGGTGGCAAACTGCATTTCTCATGTGCGTTCATTGTGAGATTGTCTCGAGATGTAGTTTATAAAGTATTTTTTTCTACAGCATTTTTAAAATACTGTAGCCATGTTCAAACCACATCCGTAATTACGTGATGCTTTTTCTTGTTACCATGAAGACGTTTGGTAATCATTGGTGCCAACACTTTGATCGTTTATTGATGTATATTCGTGCTGGTTTTTATGTCCACAGGTTTGTATCATGATGGCGCGTTATCGCGAGTGGGACCTCGCATGCAAAGTGTACGTTGGTAATTTGGGAAGCAGTGCATCGAAACACGAAATCGAATCGGCGTTTAGCAAGTATGGCCCCTTGAGAGATGTGTGGGTGGCCAGGAATCCTCCAGGTTTTGCTTTTGTGGAGTTTGAGGATCCCAGAGATGCTCAGGATGCAGTACGAGGTCTGGATGGAAGGTAAGCGTTTAATTAGCATGCGAATTGTAAGGATTAATTCGAGAATAGTGTAAGAATTGTACGGTGGTTTTCTATATACTAAATTTCATAAATTGCTTTTGATATTTAGGGTATGAAGACTGGCGTATATACTCAAAATATGTTTTAGTTGAATGTCCTGAGTGGAATGGTGTGTAGTCGAGGAGCAGAGTGTTTGAAAATGATGTTGGCATGTTACAGAACAGAATTTAATTTTAGAGCATGGGTGTATGTAAAACCAATCGCACTGTAATGTTCTTGCAGCGTGCGTATTTCCGTTCAACATGTCGACAGTACATTTCTCCTGCCAACGAACCACAGGTCCTGGACTTTTTTACATTACTGGTAATTGTATTATAATTGCTCATACATAAATGTTTATTCCTGGGCTTGCTGGTGCTTGGGAGAGTGATATTTTTGGAAAGAATCATGCATGTGGAAGCAGAGACTGTGTTTGTCAGTGCAGTTTTTATTCTTCACTTCGAACTGGATGTCTTCCCAGGGCATTGGAACTTCTTGTTTCTTCTGAAGGCCCAGGTTCATTCGGGTTGGCTAAATCTTGTGGTTCTGTGATTCTGGCAACACTGTGGAGATACACTGAGGTTTATCATATCCAGGCGGTAATGGTTACGAAATGTTTTAAACATTAAGACAGTTGTAACCAGTTTCTGTGTTCAGTCGTGCCGCGTTGTAATGTTTTATGTTTGAGGAACAATTGAAAAGCAGCACAATTACTGGCACTGTTCTGTATGTGAAATACTTTGAGGCTTTGGCATGGTTTCCTTCTTGAAGTAAAACCCTTGTATGGATCCACACATTTTCACATGGTTTCGCCCACTGTGTTTTTTTTAATTTATCATCGAAAATACAGGGTCACATTATAATCATGATGTTAGAACATATTCTGTATTTTCCTGAAAGTGGAAGCTAGTGCCAGGGGATCGTGTTGTATTCATGTATCAGTGGCATTTCTGTGATCAGTTTACTACTGTTGGTATTCCAGTCCTGCACGCCAGTACCAGACACATTCCCTATGCAAAGATTGATATATCTTAACCTTTTGACACCTAACGTCAACTATAGTGGTTGTACCGCACTGCTAACCTCTAAAGTTGCATTTTGTATATTTATTCAACAAGTATAGGTACTGAATATTTTAAACGTGGTGTATGCTCTCCATATTTTTCTCTTCAAAATGCAGTTTGTTTCATAATTCTAACATATTTGGTTCCTGTATTATTCACATTTTATATACAGGGTGTGCTAAAATTAAAAAAATAATTCCGG